>Ga0222713_10000260_pt1 | contig 59236 bp, 42 predicted proteins | sample C33_649DmetaG_FD_165061 | JGI IMG/M metagenome (GOLD analysis project Ga0222713, IMG submission 165061) | Estuarine water microbial communities from San Francisco Bay, California, United States - C33_649D | ecosystem: Environmental > Aquatic > Marine > Unclassified | place: USA: California...
TGTCTTTTGATTCTTCAATTGAAGAACACGCACAAAACCTATTAGCATGGGATTATCAATTGCTCCCTGAAGCTGTCCCTGCGGCATTATATGTGCGTTGGGAAGAGGAAATTATGCGCCGGGCAGAGGAAGAATTTATTCCCAATATGGCAAAAAAATACATCTCCTCTTTGCAGTTAAAACGCATAATCGACTGGATTCAATCGCCAAAAAACAGTCCCTTTAAAACAGAAAAATACAGAAATACTTTTCTGAAAGAAACTTTTGAGTCTGCTTTGCTTCTACTAAAAAATCAGTTAGGCGATGACCCTAAAGAGTGGCGCTATGGTCAAGCAAAATTCAAACATACTGCTCTAACTCATGCTCTTGGAGGGATCACAACTCCCGAATTGGCAAAAAAATTAAACTTAGGGCCGCTCCCTAGAGGAGGAAATGCGTACACACCAGGATCAACAGGGGGAAATGATCGTCAGAGTAGTGGCGCAAGTTTTAGAATGATTGTAAACACAGGAGATTGGGATGCTGCAATAGGAACAAATACCCCTGGACAATCAGGAGATCCTGAAAGTCCTTTTTATCAAAATTTATTTAAGGACTGGGCCGAAGATCAGTACTTCCCCCTCTACTATTCGCGAGAAAAAATTGAAGCTCACCAATTTAGTAAAACAATACTTGTTCCTTAAAAAAGGAACCGCAAAACAAAATAAAAGAGCGAAGGACACAATAAACAGCCCAATCCCGTGTAGAAAGTAGCTGTTAGGGCGCCGTAGGGCACTAATTTTGGGTCGGTTGCGGCAAGGCCGGCTGTTACCCCGCTAGTTGTTCCTACTAATCCTCCAAAGACAATTGCTGCATGCGGATTGTTTAAGGAAATTGATTTTGCAAGCAAAGGAGTTCCCACTGTTGCAACTATCGTTTTTACTACTCCTGTGGCTATACTTATGGCAATCACTTCAGAGCTAACTCCTAAAGCAGTTCCTGTTACTGGGCCTACTATATAGGTGCAGGCTCCCGCACCTATGGTGGCTAAGCTTTCCGGATCTGTATACCCCATAGCAAATGCAATAATAACACCCAAAAGAAAAGAAAAAAAGACCCCAACCACTAAAGAAATCAGGCCCGCTATTCCCGCGCTTTTAATTTTTTCAATATCAGCTCCCATGGCCGTTGCTACCACCGAAAAATCACGCAGCATTGCGCCTCCAAAAAGAGCCATGCCTGAAAAAAGGGGAAGGTCAGCTATGCCTTTTTTCTCTCCTAAAAAAGCAAGCCCTAAACCCACAATAACGGCCAAAGCAACTCCTGGAATTTTATTGTTGAGCAAACGGTGTGAAATTTGATATGAAAGCCACATAATTACTCCCACAAATAGAAAAGCAAAGAGTAAGCCGTTTTTGATCAAAAGAGATTCTATGTGTTCCATGCCCTTTTAGTTTTTAGGTTTCCCTATTTTAGATAAAAGAGGAACCAGAAGCATGGGAAGCAACGTTGCTACCACTCCAGCCAACAATGCCACCCAACCTCCGCTTAAGGCGGCTTTCACATTTTGAGTTGCCGCCATGGCAATAATTATTGGGATGTACATACTACTCCAAAAAAGAATTCCATTTTTTGTTTCAGTTAACATCCATCCTTTTTTAGTCATCCATCCTTGAGCAAACATCAAACCAACCATTGCAAAACCAACTCCCCCAACGTCCCCATCTATTCCAATGGCTTGACCTAAAAATGTACCCACTATTTTTCCAAATAAGAAACAAAACGCCAAAAGGGCCACTCCATATATTTTCATACTGTGTGAGATTTAAAATTTTGATTTAAGTTCATTTTTAGTCACTTTTCCCATTACATTTCGGGGCAATTCATGGTCCAATCGGTACTTTCTTGGAATTTTATAATTGGGAAGTTTTGTTTTTAACCATACTGTAAGTTTCTCCAAATCAAAATTGGGTTCTTGGGTAATAATGCTTGCGGCAATAAGTTCACCCCATTCATCGTCGGGTATTCCAACCACAGCACATTCCTCTATTTCGGGATGTTGACGTAAAACTTCTTCAATTTCTAAAGCCGATATTTTATACCCTCCTGATTTTATAATATCGATTGAGTTTCTTCCTAAAATACGATAATATCCCTGCTCAAGAATGGCAATATCTCCTGTTTTAAACCACCCTTCTGTTGTAAATGCTTCTTCTGTAGCTTGAGCTTTGCCCCAATATTCTAAAAATACATTGGGTCCTTTAATTTGTATTTCACCCTGAGATCCGGCCATAACGGGTTTGTTATTTTCATCGGCCAATTGAACCCTTACCCCTTGTAATGGTAACCCAATGAAGCCCGGTTTTCGTTCTCCTCGGTAGGGGTTGCTTATGGCCATTCCCATTTCTGTCATGCCATACCGTTCTAATAAAATATGACCGCTAAGGGTTTTCCAATCGGCTAATACTGAAATGGGAAGGGCTGCCGATCCTGATACCATAAGCCGAAATTTAGTAAGTGCTTCAGAAACCTCATTTTTTTCGATTTCAGACAGAAGTTTCCAATGGGCTATAAGTTTGAAATATATGGTTGGGACCGCCATAAATAAGGTTAACCGGCCTTTTTTGAATTCTGAAAATACAGCCTCAGGAGAAAATTTAGGTAAAAAGGTACAACAAGCTCCTGACCATAACGCACACATCAAAATATTGATAATTCCATGAACATGGTGCATTGGTAAAATATTTAAAATATGGTCTTCTTTTGACCATTCCCAAGAAGTTGTCAAGGAAGTAATTTGTGCCTCTATATTTTGATGAGTGGTAACGACCCCTTTTGGGTTTCCCGTCGTACCGCTAGTATACAAAATAAGGGCTCGGCGGGATGGCGCAGGAGTAAAGAAGAATTCTCCACCTGTTTTCGGTAAAGCATCTAACGATAGGAATCGGCTTACTTTTGAAGCTAGGGGATGAAGAAGCGCTTCAAATGATTTTTCATAGATTAGTATTTCGGCTTGCGTATCTTCAATTACATAGGCAATAGAGGGCAAAGGGTGTTTTTCACACAAAGGGACCGCAATGCCTCCTGCGCGCCAAATTCCCCATAATACAGCGGTATACTCAAAACTGGGCGTAATCAAAAAAGCCACTCGAGCTTCCTCTAAATCCGTTTTACCATTTAGTAAATAATGAGCAATGGCTTTCGAATGTTCTAAAAGAAGGGAGTAAGTGTAGGAGGTGTCATTACTAATAATTGCACTACGATCTGCATTTTTAGTTGCGTTATTAATCAACTGTTGCATTCAAAAAAGTTTTTTTGAATATAGCCGTTTTTTTAGTTTAAAAAGAATACCTCAAAAAATAATCCCTGAATTGCGGTTTATTTTACTTCTTTTTATCGTTCCAATTATCCTATTGTATTTGATAGGATCGTTTCAAAAACTACTGTTGAACACAGGTCAAAATCTTACTGTTTTGATGTGTTTGGCTATCTGAAATGCACAGATTATTGTGTTCCTTGCAACTAAAGGATTGATTTATTCTGGTTGAGATCCTATTTTTTCCTTAATCTACTTTTCGTCATGTAAACTGACTAAAAGATCATTCGGGTTTATCAAATGTAAGTTGGTACTCAAATCGCAAATTATCTTCCATTTTGACCATCATAAAAGAAGGGAGTTTTATTCCAAATTCGGTAGGTTGTAAAGTAAACCCGCCCGATAAAATCCACTGCCTTTTCCCTTTTTCTAAATAAGCGTTTACGGATAAGGGTTTAGAAACCCCATGAAACTCTAACGTGCCCTCTATACGAAGTGAATCTTGGATTGGCTCAAATTGATTGGCATAAAACCGAACCTCTGGATAAGAAAGGGCTTCTAAAACTTCTAGAGCATGAGCATCTCTACCGGAGTTTTTACTGTCAAAATCTCGAACATAGGTTAGTACCGCTATTTCAGTCAAATTATCTTCCCCAGTAGTACTTTTTGCTATAGCCTTGAAATTTCTATTTACGCCTTCCCACGCGTGGAGTAGGTGTTTTGCCGCATATGAAATCTGACTTTTTTCTGTGTTGAGTATCCATTGTTCTTGTTGGGCATGAACAGCCGAACAAATAAAAAAGAAAATACTAATGATACGTACTTTAAACATAATGCTGAGGTTTAAAATTTAAAAACCAGTACTGCGGCTGCATAACTTCCAAAAAGGGTGTACGAAGCGGCTCTATGGTATTTTTTATTCTCTTCAGCCAAAAGGTTTGTCGCTATCATGGCTGAAAAATGAATCGTTGCAAGCCACTTATGGGCTTTAATTGAAGACATTCCCTCCTTTTTACGACTAATCAAAGGGGGTGGAGCAAATAATGAAAGGCCTGCGCCCGTAAAGTAGGAAATCGTTGTCGCGTTACCAATCAATTCATGGGTGTCTTTAAGATCGTAATTTCCTTTGTATAATTGTGTTCCTAAAACCCCTTGGGCTACCATGCCTGCCAACGTAGCGTATCCAATTACTTGGTGGGCAAGAAGCATTTTTCTTCTTACTTTCATTTCCTTTTCACGGTTTTCTACACTTAGAGGCATAAGGTTAGTCTTTCGCATAAGCCCTTTTTCGCCCCACAATAAACGTTGTGTGAATACCATAGAGGAAGGGAGTAATGAGATTTGCTCTGTAGACGTATCCATCGCATTAAAAAGATCTTCATTCACCTGTGCAGAAAGGGGAATCGTTAACAAAAAAAGAATTAGGGTAGTAAAAAGTATCATATCTATATGTAATCAAAATTTCCTTCCAAATCAAAAACCAGTTCAATCCTATTGTTGAATTTTAATTCAATTTTATGCTGCTCAACCTCTACTTCATTACTGGGTAGGTTGGAATAATTTGCAGCAAGGTACATCATAATTTTTTTCTTTAATCGCTGCTGTTAAATTCCTGTTTTGGAAAGTTGAATATTGCCTTTCGTTTTCATGATTTTCTTGATTATTGAATCAAATAGGCTTCCTTTTGTAAAGGAATTTATTTTACCCTACTTTTTTTTGAAAAAATCAAAAAGAAGACACCACAAACAATCCAAACGGGTAATGTTAAAAAGGATAAAAAGATCTCCATTTGTTGGGAAAAAACATAGCCCCCAACCGCAGCCAAAAGCCATGACCAAAGTACAGCGCTGTTGAATTGGATTTTTTGTGTTTCAGCATAATCAATAATTAAATTCCATTTTTTGCCAAAAAAATGTTGGAATACAATAATTGCCCCCATAGGGGCTAAAATAAATCCATAAAGGGCCACAAAATCTAATAATTTCATGGCAAAAGCCGGAAACAGCCCAGCTAAAGTGGCAATAGAACCCGCAAGCAGGGTAACTTTAAATCGAGAGGCGTTTGGTATGATGGCTTGAAAGGCCAATCCTGCTCTGTAAATGGTAGGGTTTGCTGTAGTCCAACCGGCAAGGATGACCACCAATATTCCAAATACGCCTAGGGCATTATAGGCTAGTGGCCCTGGAGCTACTTCGGGAGCAGAACCCTGAGCCAGAAGGGTTTGAGCCTCTGTTGATTTTAAATAGACCGCATACAATAAGGCTGCCGCAATCCAGGCCATAAAATGGCCTACATACATCCCTGCTGCTGATGTCCATCCCGATTGTGCTTTTTTAGCATACCGAAAAACCGAAAGGTCAGACATTCCAATATGCATTGCCGCATTGGCAAACCATGACCAAATAGCCACATGCCAGAACGTATACTTTACTTGCCCTGGAAAGGGATCTGATCCTTCTCCCCATAGGTCCCAAAACCCAGAAAAACTGCTCACCTCTAATTGCCCCAGCGCTACGATCCCGCTCAATAAAAATCCTAAAACAATTATTGGCGCCATGTAATTTGCTGCTTTTGAAACTGTGTCGTAACCCTTAGCCGCTACAATTGATATTAATGCGCCAATAGCGATAACAATGATAACCCAAGTTATTCCATTGGGCAGGGTGTCTGATAATTTTGGCATTTCCATTCCAAAGGGAATACCAACGGCTGTTGCAGAAACTGTAATCATAGCCCCTGCTAAAAAACAGAACAATATACCGTTTGCTAAATTATAGAGGATTACCAGCTGTTTGCCACAAATTTTTTCAAGTTGAAAGTAGAGCGTTAAGCGGTACTGAACCGCAATTTCTGCTGTAAGAAAACGCCAGCATAACACCGCCATCAGATTTCCTACTAGTAATCCAAAAATCAAATCAAAAGCACTCACTCCTGTGGTCAAAAATAAAGGGCCGATTACAAACTCAGTCCCCGCAGCATGTTCGCCTGCATACATTCCTAAAAAACTTTTCCAGCTTTTTAATTTAGATTCAGGTACTGGGGTTCTTTCATATTCATCACTTTGGACGGGGATGGAAGTGTCTTTTGATGTGGCCATAATTTTTCTCCTTATTTGTGAACTAAATAGTTGGGTAAATCTGCGATTGAAGGGCAACAAAGTTGCTCTAGGTTTTGTTGTAATTGTGTTTTAAGTATGGCTATGGTATGGTCTCCCCCTTGAGCGCCTAATGCGGCCACTCCATACATAAAAGCACGACCCATAAATGTAAAATCTGCCCCACTAGCCAAACACCGAGCAATATCTGGACCGGAACGCAAGCCACTGTCTTGCATAATGGTAATTTTATGCTTGTATTTTGCTACTATGGATTGTAATGCGGCTATTGAGGATTCGCCGGCATCGAGTTGCCTTCCTCCATGATTTGAAACAATTATACCATCAAAACCCAAATCAATGGCTGTTTGGGTATCCGCTTCGGAAGCAACCCCTTTAAGCACAAGTTTTCCTTTCCAACGGTCGCGTATGGGTTGTATCCGATCAGCATCTAAACGCCCAGAAAAGGTTTTATCCATAAAAGCCCCAAGTTGTTTGAGGTTTAATCCCTCTGGTGTATAAGGCTTGAGTGTTTCAAAGGTTGGGGTGCCATAGCGCAAGGTGTTTAGGGCCCATTGCGGACGCCCTAAAATCTGCATAATGTTTCTAAGGCTCATTTTAGGAGGTAACGCAAGTCCGTTTTTAAAATCTCGAGGGCGATAGCCGAACGTAGGAACATCACACAGCAAAACCAACACTTCACACCCTGCGGCAGCAGCTCTGTTCATTATATCATTCCGAACCTCATCGGCAGCCGGATTGTATAACTGAAACCAAGCGTTTCCTTCGGTAAGCTCACAAGCTCTTTCAATATCCATTGTTGTGACTGTACTTAAAATAAAGGGGATGTTATGGGCGTGAGCCGCTTGGGCTAATATTTCTGGAGCGTTTGGCCACATCAACCCCTGCAAACCCACAGGAGCAATGCCAAAAGGGGCCGCATAAGTCTTTCCAAAAAGAGTGGTTTCTAATTTACTCCCTTTAAAGGTTTTGAGGTAGTGTGGCTTAAGTTGAACCGTACGAATCTCGTCTGTATTTCGCTTTAAATTCACATCTTCATTACAACCGCCATCGAGATATTCAAAGGCAAAACGTGGGATTTGCTTTTGTGCTTTTTTTCTTAAATCTTCTACAGCGGGGTATTGTTTATTAAAATCCATGCTTACGCCTTTAAAACCGAATGAAACGGTTTCCTGTTAAACTTTTGCCTTAGCTCTTCTGCGTTGTTTTCTGTGGCTCCAAGAACCATCGCTGCGCCTAAAGCGGAACCAACTGCTGTATCCGTTTTATAAAGCGTGACTTCTGGAAAGAAATGACTCAGATAGGTTAAAAATACAGTGTTTTTTGAAAACCCTCCCTCAATATAAAATTCTTCTATCCCTTCAAACTGAATTTCCTCTCTGATCTGTTTTGCCAATAGTGAAGTGAGGGCAAATACTAAGGTGTGTACAGCCGCTTCTGGGTGCGGCAACGCATCCCATTTTGTATGCATTAGCTCAGGATGCTTATCAAGGTGAATCCACTGAAAGACAGGTTGTGTTAGGGTTTCTGGTGTATACTTCGATTGAAAGCCGATAGAATTCAATTCTTCTTTAGTAACCCCAAAATGAGACGCTATTTTCTCCAATTGCTCTTCGTATTCTTTCCCTAAAAATGCCCTTACTGCTTGAACAGCCGTTCCATTAGGCTGCATATAAAACAGGGAAGGGTTAGCGGTTTTTAAGGCCCTTGAAGAGGTAAAAGGGTTTAATACTACAATCCAAGTTCCCGTGGAAAGTAATAAAAAGGGGCGCGTCGCCATTTTTAGATAAGGGTATAAAGCCGCTGAAGAATCGTGTATTCCCGTTCCAACGGTTAACGGAACGCCCATATAGTGAATTGAATAGGTGGTTTCTGAGGAAATTATGGCCGGTAATTTTGAAGTCAATTGTTCTTGTTCTATCCAATGGTGGTATTTTTTTTGGGTATAGTCCCAAAGTGCCGTATGGCATCCTATACTTGTGAAATCACTTAGATGTTGTTTTGTAAAGAGGCTACTTAAATATTGGGGGAAATGAACCGAAGTTTGAATGTGTTTAAAAAGGTCAGGGCGTTTGTGCTTTAACCAATAGAGTTGTATTCCCGAATTGAGCATTCCTGAATTTGGGCTGCCTGTATGAGCCGTAAATTCAGCCTCAGGGCCGTATAGAGTATAAAATTGATGTTGTACCTCTTCGTCAACCGGTTTTAAATAATTGTATAAATACCCCACCCTTTCTCCTTGAGCATCTAGGTGTACCCAACTCGCACCATAGGTGCTAAAATTGAGATGCGTAACTTTTATTTTGAGTTCCCATAAAAGCGTATCCAGTTGATTGAATATCCACTGTTGAAGGGCGGAAAGATCATCACAAGGAAATCCTTCATCGTCTAAAATTTCATCGAACTCTTGTTGTTCTTTGTAGATAACGCTCCATTGACTGTCAAAAACGATACATTTCTTGTTGGTTTTTCCAATATCAAATATGGCGGTTATTGCATTCATGATTACAATCCTGAAGCTACTGTGTCTTTCCCTCTTTCGTCTATAAGTTGCTGCCGAATATTCAACTGGCGATAAGCCGCTAAGGGATTCAGTGCTCCCTTTTGAAGTCTTCTAACTTCTGCTAAAAGAGGACGTACGTCAGTCTGATAGGCTTTTTTAAGTAATTCTTGAGCTAAAACAACATCGTGTGAAGCTTGTGCTTTTTTTACTGCCTTTTGATCAACCAAAAGCGCTTTTGCATAAGCGGTTAAAATGGCTTCTATGGATTGCAAAAGGTCTTCTAAAGGGTCTTTTGTGTTGTGAGAAGCATCAATCATCCATGCCGGATAAGGATTGTTTTTATTTTCTTGCATCCCATAAACCAACTCATTAAAAATCAAAAATAAGGCATACGGTTTGATGCTGCCTACACTTAAATCATCATCCCCATATTTACTGTCATTAAAATGAAACCCTCCTAATTTTCCTTGAAGCATTAATGTGGCTACTATTTGTTCAATGTTGGTGTTTGGCAAGTGATGCCCTAAGTCAACAAGAGTATAGGCTTTGGGCCCCAATTGGTTGGCCAGCATAAAAGAAGTACCCCAATCGGGAATAACCATACTGTAAAAATTAGGTTCGTAGGGTTTGTATTCTATAAACAATTTCCAATCCTCTGGAAGGGCTTTGTATATGTGCTTCAGGCTGTCAAGAGTGTTTTTTAAAACCTCTTGAAAATTATTTTGGCCTGGGAAATTTGACCCATCGGCCAACCAAACGGTCAAACTTTTGGAACCTAATTTTTTACCAATTTCTATAACTTCTAGGTTGTGATTAACCGCTTGTTGTCGAATGGCTGGGTCAACATTACACAACGATCCAAATTTATAAGAATAGGGTTGTTCTTTTTGGTCTTGAAATGTATTCGAGTTCATTGCGTCAAAAGCAATTCCAAGGGTGTTGGCTTTTTCCTTTAGTTCAGGGTAGTTGTCTACCTTATCCCAGGGTATATGCAAAGAGACTGCTCCAGCATTTTGAGTTAAGGCGTGAAGTACGCCAATATCCTCTATTTTTTGCATTAGGTTGATGGGCTCGCCCCCTATACTAAATCGGCCAAAACGGGTTCCGCCAGTTCCCAGTGCCCAACTGGGGATAGCTACTTGAAAGGCGGCAAGTTGTGCCATTATTTCAGAAAGGTGAATCCCCTCACCAGTCAACTTCTCTTCTAAAAACCCAAAGTTATTTTGATGTAGGGTTTCGTGTTTGAGGTTTTGTTTCGCAATCTGATCAGCAGATAAAATCATGGTTTTCTTTTTACGATTATCGGACGAATGCCGAAGCCATTCCCCCGTCAACATTTAAGGTATTCCCAGTCGATTTGGGTAAAATTGCCACCAAGGCAAATACACCATCGGCTATATCTGAGGGATAAATTATCTCATTCAATAAATTCCGTTTAGCGTAGTGTGCAGGTAATTCATCTACGGTTATCCCGTAGGCTTTTGCTCTTCCTTCCGCCCATGCGCCTTCCCAAATTTTACTTCCCACTATTACCCCATCTGGGTTTACAGTGTTTACTCGAATATGGTCTGGTCCCAGTTCTGCAGCAAGCAAACGAACCATGTGTTGTTGTGCTGCTTTGGCGGTTCCATAACCCACATTATTGGGTCCTGAAACCAACCCATTTTTACTGGCAATACTAATTATATCGCCCCCCATTTTTTGTTTGCGCATAATTTGTGCGGACTGTTGTGCCAATTCAAATTGCCCTTGAACAAGAACATTTTGGAGCAATTGCCAGTCGGCAAGTGTATGTTCTTCAAGAGGCTTAGAAATTGCGAGCCCTGCGCTATGCACTACAATATCAACTCCTCCAAAGGAAAGAATGGCTTCATTAAAAGCAGATGCTATTGAGGCACCATCCGTTACATCGCACTGCGCCATTACAGCAATATCTTTCGAATATTCCTTGACCGCATCGGTGAGATTGGGTACGGATATATCCGTCAGCACTACGTTTGCTCCTTCGGCAGCCAATTTTTGTGCAATGGCCTTTCCTATTCCTCCTCCAGCGCCTGTAACTAAAGCCACTTTTCGAGATAGGGGTTTTTCCTTCGGCATCCGCTGAAGCTTGGCTTCCTCCAATAACCAATATTCGATATCAAAAGCTTCTTGTCGGGGAAGTGCCGTATATTTAGTGATGGCCTCTGCACCCCGCATAACATTAATAGCATTGGTGTAAAATTCAGCTGCTACACGTGCGGTTTGTTTGTCTTTTGAATAACTAAAAAGACCGACACCGGGCAGCAAAATGATCACCGGGTTAGGGTCTCTCATGGCGGGTGAATTGGGCCTTTTACAGCGAGTATAGTACTCCTCGTATTGTTTTCTGTACTCTTCAAAAGAAGGTTCGAGTTGAGCCATTACTTTAGGGGTGTCAGAAAGGTCGTCTGTTGGATTAAGATGAAGAACTAAAGGCTGAATTTTTGTGCGCAAAAAATGATCGGGACAAGAGGTTCCCATTGGGGCTAGGCGATTCAAATCGTGGCTGTTTACAAAAGTTAATACCGCTGAACTGTCATCAAAATGCCCCACCATTCGGTTTTCACTTGAACACAAACCTCTTAAAATGGGCATCAATTGAAGGGCTTTTTCCTTTCTTTCCTCTGGGGGTAACGAAGCGCTTTTTTCACCTCCAAAAACAGCTCCCTTTTGATGTATTTTTTGTTCTATATAGGCAGAGGCCTGTTCTATTACCTCTAAAGAATTAAGATAACATTCATAAGAGGTGTCTCCCCAAGTAAACAAGCCGTGCGACCCCAATACAATTCCGCGAATTCCGGGGTTTTCTGCTAGGCATTTTTCCAGTTGGAGCCCCAAATCAAAGCCCGGGCGTTGCCAAGGAACCCATCCCATTGTATCGCCCCAAATCTCTTGCGTTACTTTTTTACTGTCTTCGGCTGCTGCAATTGCAATAAGCGCATCGGGGTGAAGATGATCAATATGGGCAAACGGTAAGAGGCCATGAAGGGGAGTGTCAATTGAAGGGGCTCTACTTTCGAGATCAAAAATACAGTGATTAAAAAGACCCACCATTCGATCCTCATCAGCTAGCCCTTTGTAGCTCTTTTTTAAATTTCTTAAGCGTTGGGTATAGAGTCCTGCAATTCCAGAACGGGTAAGCGTTCCGATATCGCCGCCCGAACCTTTAATCCACATTATTTCAGCCTCATGACCGGTTAAAGGGTCTTTCTCTATTGTTTTACATGATGTGTTTCCACCACCATAATTCGTGATTCGCAAGTCGGCACCAAGAATATTTGAGCGATATAAAAAGAGGGCTACTTGATCCTCACCAAGCGCTTTGGCTTTTTGTTCGTCCCAGAGGTAATCAACATGTTTAAATTCGTTGGGATTCATTTTTAATCTAGTTTAATATAAAGTCAATTCATTTAAAGCGCTACCCTTAGACTTTAAAAATATGTATTATTTATAAGCTATAAGCAATTATTTTACAACTAAACGGTTCTCATGAGGCTTTGAACTTTTCATATTTCAAAATCGACACTTTAAGGCTTGTATTTGGGGCCCATTTTTTTTGGGTTTTATTTTAGAAAAATGAACTCTTTATATGGCTTTATTCATTTTACTTCTAAAACGGCTGTTCCCGCGGGAAAATCAATTAAATGAAATTCTCCATTTTCATCTTTATCAGAGGTTAATTCTCCATTAATATACAGCCTTTGTTTGCCTTTTGTTGAAGGTATACGAAGGTCTCCTTTTACCCCTCCTGGCATGGAGACCGTCAGTATATAGCTGTTTTCGGTTTGCCTGCATTCAACCTCAACAACTCCCGTAATCAAGCTTGTTTTTAAAGAAGCGTATTCTAATTGACCTATTTTAGGATGAATTTTTATGGATTGCCCCCCTGGAGTTAGGGGTTCTACTCCCATCATTTTTCTGACAATGATATTGGCCGGAGCCCCTCCCCAAGCATGATTCAAATCTAAATTGGGTTTGTATCGTTTGTCCCAAGCTTCCATTGTAATGGTTGATCCAAAGCGTATCATGTTGTACCAGCTCCGCTCGGTTGTTGCAGCCATTAAATCTAGGGCATGTTGGTCCCCTCCAAATTCAAAAAGCCCTTCAAGCAATACCTGTGAGGCATAGACACTGCACGACATATTTTTGCTTTTTATGTACTCTACCACTGCCTTTTTATCCTTTTCTGGAACAAGGCCAAAAGTGAGCGCAAACATATTGGCGTGCTGGGATTTGTGATTGGTTTCTTCTCCATCGTTTATTAATCCGTTGCTAGGGTCTTGAAAGGTCATTAAAAATTGTTTTCTGACTTTTTCCGCCTGACTTTGATAAAGGGCCAGATCTTCTGTTTTGTCTAAATGCAAGGCTATTTTTTCCATTCGTTGTAAAGCACCATAATACAAGGCATTTACCACGGCATTGTATTTTTCATAGACATAGCCGTCATTTTCACCCGGATACTCCTTTTCTGACCCTATGTAATAGGCTAAGTTTTCGAATCCACCCGGTGGAATGGCTTGAGGCCAATCAACAATGTCTCTAAGGTTGTTGTTCTTTCCCCAATGCTGTTTGTGCAATCGCTTAAAAAAATCTGGGGTTTGTTTTCCCGTAAGGGTGCTAATCAATCCTGTGCCATCCGACAAATCCATTAGGGTTTTTACCTTTAACTCATCGTAATAGAGTGAAATAAATCGGTTGTCTCCGGTGTACAAGTAGTCGTACCATGCCATTAAAATGGTATATAATGTCCATTCTGTTGGCCAAGTCGGGTTAAATAAAAGATGTTTCATACTGGCCCTTGAAATACTGTATTCGGCATCAACTGCATAATGCGATAGCTGATTGATATAAGCATCCGCTTCATAGGGAATCCGTTCACGGTCTCCATCTACATAATACCCCAAAAAGCTTGTGGCTTTCATTGAATATTTACACAAATCCCAAACTTGATTCAAAATTGTATTACTCGAATCAAAATAGGAAGCTTCATCGTCAAAAGTATACTGAGCCATGGTGCGGACAACCTGTTCTTCTTGCAAAGCGCCCGTGTAATTTTGAATCTCAACATAGCGAAAGGGAAATACCTCTCCAATATAAGCCGGCATTTTTACCATAAATGAATTGCTTGCCCTTTTTTTGTTTTCTGGCCACTCCACATCATACCAATGCGTTCCGGGTTTTAAATTTATTTGTGTATTGTAATATCGAATATTCCCTCCTAAATCAGCTACTTTGGGAGCCTTAGCGTCTTTCATTTCTCCCACACTTAGTTGTATTATACCCTCCTTTTCGGCAGTCAGTTGGACTTTTAGTTTTCCAAAGGCTGCCTTTTTAAAATCAATGAAATACCCTCCTTCTTTGGGGGTGATGCTTGGGGATTGTTCTATGGCCCTTATAGGTTCTTGCGAAAACTGATCGTTTGTTCGGTTTTTATCTAGAACAAATGCTTGAGGAAGAGAATATGATGACGGTCTGCTTTTTTCGTTCCAATACCTTACTTTCCAGTAGTATACTTTATTTTCTTCGAGAGGCAACCCTTCATAAACTGTGAAAAATGTTGAATGGTTTACTTTTCCGGTGTCCCACACCTCCCCTGTATTGTTTGCTAACGTTTTAAGCTCTTTGCTGACGAGTATTTGGAATGCTGTTGAAGAAAGTGATTTTGTGTCCAATTGCCAATGAAATAGGGGGTGTGAAGACTTTATTTTTGCTATCTCATAGGTGTCTTTTTGTAAAAGTGAATCGTGTAAAAGAACAGGCTGTTTTTTTCCCTTCAATCCAACTTGATCAACATTTCTTAGTAAGTCCGTTCTAAGTCCGCTAGGTGAAAAGGATTCCGATTGGCAGCCTACAAAAAGATGTAGCCAGAAAAAGAAAATAATACCCAAAAAAAGCAAAGCCCCCTTTTGATTCAGTCGAAATAAAGGTCCTGTTTTGAGCAATATATAGACCCTCTTCATTTTAATTAAATCCATTTTCATTCAGGTTTATTACAATATAGAAATAAGATTCAAGAAACGTTACCCTGAGAAGCAAAAGCCACATTTTCTTTCCTCTTGAAATTGAAGTAGGGAAACGATTTAAAAAACAAACCTTTACTTTGCATTACCAACCACTTTTGTATGAAATTGTATAGCCTGTTCTTTTTTGTTTTAATTGGTGGGCTCGCTCCCCTACTAAGTCAAACTGCAGAAGAAATAATAACTCGAGCTGATGAAGCTTTTAGAGGAAACTCGGCCTATATTGAAATGAGCATAAAAACGGTTCGCCCTAAATGGACAAAGGAAATTCAAATGAAAACGTGGTCCCAAGGAGCTAATCGTTCTGTTTCTGTGGTGTTAAGCCCCGCCAAAGAAAAAGGAACCGTGTTCTTAATGCGCGACCAAGAAGTGTGGAATTACATTCCTTCTCTAGATCGAAGCATAAAATTTCCCCCTTCCATGATGCTGCAAAATTGGATGGGTACCGATTTGACAAATGACGACTTGGTAAAAAAATCATCCCTTCAAACAGATTATGACAAAAAAATTGTTGGAGAAGATCGCAAGGAAAATTTACGCTGCTGGAAAATTGAGCTGATTCCAAGAGAATCTGCCGCAGTAGTTTGGGGTAAAATTGTGGTCTGGATTGACCAACAAAATTACATGCAATTGCAAACCGATTTTTATGATGAAGATGGGTTTTTAGTGAATCAAATGACGGCTTCTAACTTTAAAACCTTTGGAGGAAAAACCTTGCCAGCAACCTTGAGGGTGGTGCCTGTTGAAAAAGACAACCAGTATACTGAAATTAACTATTCTGTTTGGGAATTTGACCTTGTCATTCCAGAGTCTTATTTTGAAACCAACACCATGAAACGCATCCGATAAACATGTTACTTACCCTTGCCTGGAGAAACATATGGCGAAATAAGAAGCGGAGTTTAATTACACTTTCCTCTATTGCCGTTGCGGTATTTTTATCTGTTTTAATGCGCTCTATGCAGTTAGGGATGTATGATAAAATGATTGATAATGTGATTGGCGCCTATGTAGGTTATGTCCAAATACATGCCAAAGGGTTTTGGGAAGAACGCAGTTTGGACAATGGTTTTGTTTCTTCATCAGCAGATCAACGCCCACTTTCAGAAGTGGAGGGAGTTTTGAATATTTTTCCTCGGTTAGAAGCTTTTGGGCTTATTTCAAAGGGCGAATTATCAAACGTGGTTTCTATTAATGGAATTGATTTAGACAAAGAGGAGCCCATATTAAACCTAACTGACAAACTCCTTTCGGGAAGCCTTTTTGAGGCCAAAAATGAAGTGATTGTGGGAACAAAAGTCGCTTCCTATTTTAATGTACAAGTAAACGATACCCTTATTTTTATCGGCCAAGGATACCAAGGAATGATGGCTGCTGAAAAACTTGCAGTTTCGGGTATCGTTGATTTCAAAAACCCCAACTTAAACAAGGCAATGGTGCTTACGTCTCTGCCCTCAGCACAGCAAATTTTTTCAGCCCCCGACTTAGTCACTAGCTTAGTTGTAAACACAGACAAGCCCAATGCGTTAGCAGCACTTCAAAAAAGACTTTCGGTTCAGCTTTCAGACAAAGAATATGAAATTCTAACCTGGCCAGAAATGTTTCCCGAACTTGAGCAAACCATATTGGCCGATAGTATTGGGGGAATCATCATGGTAATGATTCTCTACATGATCCTGATTTTTGGAATTTTTGGGACCGTACTGATGATGACCCAAGAACGAAAATATGAGTTGGGCGTTTTAGTTGCGATCGGCATGAAAAAGGGGAAATTAATGCTGATGGTTGTTCTTGAAACCCTTATTCTTTCTTTACTCGGAGTGTTGGTAGGCGTACTCTTGGTTTACCCCATTTTGCTTTGGAAACATTACGACCCATTTCAATTGCCAGGAGATACGGTTCAAATGATGGAAGAATATGGCTTTAGTCCCGAAATCCCGTTTTACATTCATTTGGATCTCCCTTTAATTCACGCGGGCATTCTCTTTTGTATTGCCCTTATTGTTGCTTTGTATCCTATTTATATCATTCGCACTTTAGCGCCAATAAAAGCCATGCACAACCGATGAAACAATTGATCACCATAGCTTGGCGTAATGTTTGGCGCAATAAATTGCGCAGTACCGTTGTAATTCTCTCTATTGTTTTAGGATTGTGGGGAGGCTTGTTTATGATGGGGCTTGCGTTAGGGTTAAATGAACAACGCTTAAACAGTGCCATTAATTCTTCTTTAGCGCATGTACAAATTCACCATCCAAAATTTGAAGACGATTACAATAAAAAATATACTTTGATTGAGGGTGAAAACATAAAAAAACAACTTCAAGAAATGCCCTTCGTTAGTGGTTTTTCTGAACGGTTCGTGTTGCCCGGATTAGCAGCAACATCAAAAGGTAATTACGGCATTAAAATTTTGGGTATCACCCCCGAACAAGAACAGCTTACTACCGATATATCTACTCGCTTAATTGAAGGTACCTACTTTACAAAGTTTAAAAACAACCCAATTCTCGTAGGTCAAAAATTAGCGGAGCAACTCGGTCTAAAAGTACAATCTAAAGTAGTATTGAGTTTTCAGGACAAAGACAATCAAACGATTTCGAAAAGCTTTAGAGTGGAAGCAATATACAAAACGGCAAACAGCATGTATGATCAGCTTCATGTGTTTGTACCTCAAGAAGATCTCGCCTCCTTAATTGGTATTCGCGAAGGCGGACATGAACTCTTGATAAAATGCAAATCCCTTGATGATGCACCTAAAGTCCAATCTGTATTGAAAACTTCAAACCTAGTTCAGCGTTGGGATCAACGTGCTCCCGAATTAGGCTATGCGCAACAAATTATGGGAAGTTTTATGTACATTTTTATTGGCATCATTTTAATGGCTTTGGCCTTTGGCATAATTAACACCATGTTAATGGCCATTTTAGAGCGTCAAAGTGAATTGGGAATGTTGATGTCTATTGGAATGAACAAGTTCAAAATTTTTAGCATGATTGTAATGGAAACTCTTTTTTTGGTGGTCTTTGCTTTGCCCATGGGTATGATTTTAGCCCAAAAAACTATTGGCTATTTTTCTACCCAGGGGATAGACTTGTCCATTGTAGCAAAGGGATTAGAAAATGTGGGCTTAGAAGCGGTTATTTACCCTTTTCTGTCTTCTGAGTATTATTTTAATATCACGATTATGACAACCCTTGTGGCTCTGGTTTCCGGGTTGATCCCGGCACGAAGAGCACTAAAAATTAATCCTGCAGAAGCAGTTAAAGTCATTTAAATACGGCATATGAGTATTATTAACGTAAACGGTCTTAAAAGAATCTATAACCAAGGGATGGAAAATGAAGTTCGTGCCTTAAACGGGATTCAACTCAACATTGAACAAGGAGAATTCACAGCTATTGTAGGTCCTTCGGGATCAGGTAAAACCACATTGTTAAACTGCATTGGCGGTCTTGATCGGGTAAATGAAGGTAGCCTAACAATTGATGGACGCTCTATTGGAGACATGGCTGAACAGGAATTAATTGATTTTCGACTTCATCATATTGGCTTTGTTTTTCAGGCCTATAATCTTATTCCTGTATTAAGCGCAAAAGAAAATGTAGGGTTTATCATGCTTCTTCAAAACATTCCAAAAGCGGAAATCGATACTCGAGTAGCCACACTTCTCAAGGCTGTGGGCTTAGAAGATCAGCTACATAAAAGGCCCGCTCAAATGTCGGGCGGACAACAACAGCGTGTGGCTGTTGCCCGTGCCCTAGCCTCAAAACCCCGTTTTATTTTGGCCGATGAACCCACGGCTAATTTAGACTCCAAAGCTACCTCGTCTCTTTTGGATATTATGGAAAAACTCAATAAGGAGGAAGGGGTTACCTTTTTGTTTTCAACCCATGATCAGCGGGTTATAGACCGTGCACGTCGGGTGATTACTATTGAGGACGGAAAGATTGTTTCTGATCAAATTCAAAAGATGTGATCTCAACGCTACGTATACATTTGTTTCTATGGGTTATTCTTTGGCTAGGGGCCGCAACAAGCTGGGGTCAACAAGCTGCTGATATTTCAATTGATGGCTATGTGCGCGTAATGCAAAACACAACTCTTCGATCAAAATTATTCAGCCCCGGTGATGGCCTGCTTCACAATCGAATCAATGTTAGGGGGTATTTAAACGATCACTGGAATGTGGAGCTGGGCCTACGAAACCGAATCTTATGGGGAACAACTCCGAAAACTATACCGAATTATGGTGCCTTTTTGAATCAAGACGGTTTAGACCTCAACTTGGGTGGCGCTTGGTGGGAAGGCAAGGGAGCCGTTGGTCACAGTACATTTGATCGGCTATTTATAGCATACCGCTCTGATCAATGGCGGATTGCCCTAGGAAGACAGCGTATTAATTGGGGTAAAAATATAATCTGGAATCCTAATGATGTGTTTAATGCCTATAATTTTTTTGATTTTGATTATGCTGAGCGTCCAGGAACAGATGCCTTGTCTGTTCAGTATTTTCTGAGTGGTAGTGCCTTAGTAGAATTCGCAACAAACGGAACGAAACGCTTTGATGAAAATACTTCTATGGTGCGGTATGCCTTTAATAAAAATCAGTACGATTGGCAATTTATAATGGGAAAGTACAAGCGAGATTTTGTTTTAGGAGTAGGCTGGGAAGGTGTTCTTAAATCTGTTGGGTTTAAAGGAGAGGCCAGTTATTTTATGGGGGCTGAAAGTGCTTTTAACGCTTCATTGAGTTTTGATTATTACCTGAAAAACGGGTTGTATGTTTTAATCTCTTCTCTTTACAACCAAAAAGGGTTTACCTCTAATGAAACCGACCCCTTTTCAAATTTCAGTGGATACCGCTTGAATGTAAAACAGCTAATGCCCAATCAAAATACGGTATTGTTGCAACTTTCTAAAGCCCTTGCTGTACAGAGCTCACTCTCATTAACAACCCTGTATGCGCATGAACTAAAGGGCTGGATTCTTGTCCCTCAGTGGGGCTATAGCTTAGGCCAAAATTGGCAATTAGATTGTGTAGGACAGTTTTTTTATTTTAATGCACAAACCGCTTCAAGTTCAGCAACGGAATTGCTATTTTTACGAATGGCCTACAATTTTTAGCTTTATTCTATGAAACGTTATTTCTCCTATTTTGGAATTGTTTTATTGACCTGTCTATCTTGTAATACCAGTCCTTCTGCCCTTGAAAAACAAGACTATCTAAAAGGGGAATTGCCTGTACAAGAAGGAATGGTTTTGTTTAATCAACATTGCTCGAGTTGTCATAATTTTTCATCCAATGAGATTGGCCCCAATTTAAGTGGAATAACCTCTAGTGTGGATAAAGCTTGGCTAAAAGCCTTTATTCAAAATGCACAAAAAATGATTGCCGAAGGGGATCCGCGTGCAGTAGCTCAATTTGAAAAATTTGGGGTTTTTATGCCTTCCTTTCCTCAGTTTTCTGAGGATGATCTAGAACGGTTACTCGGATTTATTCATAAATTTTCAGAAGGGGAAAAAAGAAACCTAAGCAACCGTAAAGGCGGATTAGTAAATCCCATTCCTCAATCCATTGATGAAGCAGAGTTTACCTTAGTACTCGAAGAATTTGCAACACTACCTCCCAGTTCAGAACAAGCCCCAATTACTCGTATCAATACCTTACGCGCCCTAACTACAGAAAAAAAAGAACGGCTCTTTATCTCTGACTTAAGGGGAATTCTTTATGAAATTGAAGGTGATGAAGCTCAGCCCTATTTAGCTATGGATACTGCGGTAGACTCCTTTATTGATCGGCCCGGTTTGGGTTCAGGTTTAGGAAGTTTTGCTTTTCATCCTGATTTTGAACAAAACGGACTATTGTATACCACCCACACTGAGCCCCCACAAACTAAACCCGCTGATTTTGCAGCTCCTGAGGGAGCTAAAACGACTTTGCAATGGGTGCTTACGGAATGGGAAACGAAAACACCCACAGTCACTCCCTTTTCGGGAACACATCGAGAACTTCTGCGTATCGATATGGTCACTGGAATTCACGGCTGCCAAGAATTGACTTTTAATCCTACCGCTGATCCATCGAGCACAGAATACGGAATGTTGTATTTGGGTATTGGAGATGGTGGTGCCGCTCTTGCCGGTCATCCTGAAATCTGTGGGAGGAAAGAATACCTTTGGGGAAGTGTGATCCGAATAGATCCAAAAGGAACAAACAGTACTAATGGACAGTATGGAATTCCCCCTGACAATCCTTTTGTTGGCGATGCCACAGGGCTACCCGAAATTTGGAGTATGGGATTTCGAAACCCACATCGAATATCATGGGACTCTACAGGCAGTGGAAAAATGCTAGTATCTAATATAGGTCAACACAGTGTGGAAGAGGTAAACCTTGTGGTAAAAGGAGGGCATTACGGATGGCCTTTTCGCGAAGGGAGTTTTCTTTTTGATGTTGACGCTAATCCCGAAATGGTGTATTCCCTTCCTGAAGAAGAAACTCCACTTTTTATTAACCCCGTTATTGAATACGATCATGATGAAGGAAATGCCGTTTCAGGGGGGTTTGTATACGGGGGCAAAGAAATTCCCGCACTTTACCAAAAATACCTTTTTGGCGATATCCCAAGAGGAACTTTTTTTGTAAGTCCCTTAATCGAAATTCGAGAAAACCATTCCGCTTCCATTCAAAAAGTGGGCATTCAAATTGAAGGGAATTACACCTCACTTCAAGCCGTTCGCCCCAATGAACGTGTTGATCTTCGTTTTGGGAAAGGACACAGGGAAACCCTCTATGTGTTTACCAAAAGCAATGGAAAGGTTTACCGCGTTTCAGATTTTAAGCCCAAAATTACGGAATAGGCGTTTCGTAAGACAGTCCTTCATTGTATTGAAACATCGCATAGGGAGGCTTTTCCTCGTACCCCGGTATGTCTGCTTTTTGTGATTCCACAGCCGAGGAGCTAAGGGGCGTTGTAAACGGCATTTTTCCTGTGGGATTAACTTTTCCCGAAACCACATCCAAAAGGGCTTCAAGGGTAGTTCCAAAAGTGGCTAAAACTCCTTTAACGTTGGGCGTATTTTCATTATAAAGCTCGCCTATTACCCAAGGATTTGTATAGTTTATAGCAAGTATAGTGGGCTTTTGGTTTATCCATTTCTGTAGCGGAGCTGTGTCAACCTTATTGTCTGATAATTGTATAGAAATCGGTTGGCCTTTTGATTCAAAAAGAGATTTGCCTTTGGGTAAAACCCAAAACAGAAGAACGTCAGCCTCTTCAGGTGTGCTAACCCATTCAAATGGATACTCATTCCCATTGGCAGAATCGATTGTGGGTACCTTTCCTGCAATTTCTACATAAAGTTTGGTGTTGGTAGCCAGAGGTAAAAAAGCCCCGGTGGTTGAGGTCTGATTTCTAAGTAAAACAATTGATTTTTGGTGGGCTTCTTTAGCCTTTTCTTGGAAAGCCAATTGCCCTACAACAGATTCGGCTTCATCCACATCTACATAGGGGTTTTCAAAAAGGCCCAATTCAAATTTTTCAATCAATAACCGGCGAACAGAATCATCCACAAGAGGAAGTAGTTCCTCATGTTTTCGAACCGTTTCTAAAAGTGCTGTAGGATCAGCAGAGCCAGAAAAGAGGTTGATTCCTGCTTTTAGAGCCAATACATAGCGCTCCTCTACGGACCGGTTTTCAACCCCCCAAGGCATCATTCGTATAGGTCCCGTATCGGAATTAATAATCCCGTTAAAGCCTAATTCGTTTCGCAACAAATCTGTTAATATCGGTTTGTTAAAAGCAAAGCCAAGAGTATCATAAGGCGTATGCAACGGGAAGGAGTAATACGGCATAATTGCTGAGGTTCCGGCTTCAATAGCTGCCTTAAAAGGGATAAGGTGCCTTTCAAAAGCGCCCCCCTCAAAAAGTGCTTTTCGTCCCCATTTGAAATGAGGGTCTTGACCCCCAGCGGTAGCTCCCCCACCAGGAAAATGTTTTGTTGTTAAAGCAACTGAAGTGGAAGAAAGGGCGGGTCCTTGAAACCCCTTTACAACAGCAGAAATTACTTGTGCTACCCATTCGGGGTCTTCTCCAAAAGTGCCTTCTATTCGTTGCCATCGAGGCTCTGTGCTTAAGTCTGCCATATACATATACCCTTTTCGTAATCCAACGGCGCGCCATTCCTGACGTGCCATATCCGCAAAGGTTTGAATTAACTCTAGATCACGTGTAGCTGATAGCCCGAGTTCTCCGGGCCATTGAGAAAAAACTGTTTTTCCTAAACTTAAGCCCACAGCTGCATCAGAAACAACATGATTTCTTGGGTTTGAGGCAATTATGGCCGGAATGCCTAGGGGCTGAGCTTCACAAAATGACTGAAGCCGGTTATGCCAGGTGGCTAGGGTTTTTACCTCTGGGTTAGCGCGTAAAATAAAATGCCTTTCGTGGAATTCTTGAATCGCTTTTGTGGTTCCTGCGCTAGACATGAAGGGGTCACTCATGGGCACTCGAGTAAAAAAGTTCTGTTCAGTAACCATATCCGTTTCATTAAACTCGTCTCCAATAGGCTGATCGGAGGGTGGTCCACCAAAACCTCCTTCGTTCTTCATTCGAATAGTGCTAATAATCATAAACCCTATTTTTTCTTCTAATGTCATTTTAGAAACTAAATCTGTGGCGCGTATTTCCGATGAATTTCGCCAATCCTCATAGGGGTCTAGCGTTCCATTTTTATTTAAATCTTTAAAGTTTAATCCTTGATCTTGAATCAGATTGACAGTGGTAGCCTTTACTTCAGGTTGGTTGATTATTGGGGCGGGTTGACAAGAAGCCAATAGAAAAAAAAGCGAAAGAGTCGATAAAGGGAGTGCATTTAGGTAAAATGGATTCATGTTGTGCTTAAATGTTTTTTCTAAAATAAATGAAAAAATCTTATCCTTTAGAAAATCATCACCCCGTTTTTTATGAGAATTAATTTTTAATTAACTTGGTGAACGGTTCTGTTATTAAGGAATTTTTGAGGTATCATGAAATTAAAAAATCGTTTGTGTTTTCTTATCATCTTGTTCGGCAGTGTTCTGTTGTACCGGTGTGACTCTCCCAATTCAGAAGTTGATTTTTCTTCTCAAGTAAAACCCTTGCTTAACGCCAAGTGTATTTCCTGTCATGGAGGGGTAAAGAAAAACGCAGGATTTAGTGTTTTGTTTGAAGAAGAGGCAATGGCTTCACTTGCTACGGGTCATCCGGCGATTGTGCCTGGTCAGGCCGAAAAAAGCAGAATGATACAGGTGTTAACAGAAAATGATATTGAGCAGCGCATGCCCTACAGAAAGCCTGCTTTATCTCGAGAAGAAATTCAATTGTTATCCGATTGGATTGATCAAGGGGCCAAATGGGGAACGCACTGGGCCTATACACCCCCTGTAAAAAATGAAATCCCTTCACTATCCAGTTCTTTTGGGGAATGGGGAAGTAAAGCACATCCGATAGATGGTTTTATCGGTAAAAAAATGGGGGAAGAAAATCTTGTCCCAAATCCAAAAGCCCCGCTAGCAGTATTGGCACGTCGTGCTGCATTAGACCTGACCGGATTGCCCCCAAACCGTATTCTTTTTGATTCCTTTGTAAACCAACAGATGACCTACTCCACCTATTTAGATCGCCTGCTTGAAAACACAGCCTTTGGAGAACATTGGGCAAGTTGGTGGTTGGATCTTGCGCGTTATGCCGATTCTAGAGGGTATGAAAAAGATCCTGCTCGCTCCATCTGGCCCTATCGCGATTGGGTAATTCGTGCCTTTAACCAAGACATGCCTTTTGATCGTTTTACCCAGCTGCAATTAGCTGGAGACTTGATGCCAAATCCTTCCGCTGATGAATTAGTGGCTACTGGGTTTCACAGAAATACGATGAATAATGATGAAGGAGGTACTGAAGATGAAGAGTTTCGCGTAGCAGCAGTTATCGATCGTGTAAACACCACCTTTGATGTATGGCAAAGCACCACCATGAGTTGTGTACAATGCCACAGTCATCCTTACGATCCGATCAAGCACAAACAATACTATGAACTCATGGCTTTTTTTAATAATACCCGTGACGAAGATACGCCTGATGAAGCGCCAATCTACAGAGGGTATTCGGCCAAGGAGGAGAAAAAGCTTCAATCGGTAGTAGAATGGGTTAAAGAGAAGGGTTCTGCAGAAAAAGCAACTTATTTTGAACGTTTTGCCCATGTTTTGGAACCCAAATTCCAATTGCATAACTGCACTGATTTTGTGCTGGGAGAGCTGTCTGATAGCAAATATTTGGCTTTGTGGAATAACGGATCCGCTTATTTACGCAATGTAGATACCCAAGGACATACATCGCTTTATTTTTACTATTCCGCAGGCGTTGAGGGAACGGTAATTACCTTGCGAAAAAACGGTCCTAAAGGAGCTGTTTTAGGACAACTTGCTTTACAAAAGGCCAATTGGACCGTAGCCAAAATTCCTTTTGCTAAACAAGACGAGCCTTTTGATCTTTACATCGAGGCAAAAAACAATCGCTTAGGGCCTGAACAAAACACCAGTAGAATTCATTGGTTTGCTTTTGCCCCTGATCTTCCAGGGAAAAAGGAAAAAGGATATGCCGCAATTGAAAAAACGTATTTAGACGTGCTCAATGCCCCTGAAAGTACCACCCCTATTTTAGTAGAAAATCCCTCATTTATGCAGCGCGAAACACGTCTTTTCGAGCGGGGGAGTTGGCTGGCACAAGGGGAGCTCGTTACGCCAAATGTTCCTGAAAATATAGCCCCATGGGATGTAAAATGGGAAAAAAATAGACTCGGTTTAGCCCAGTGGTTAGTAAGTGATAATAACCCGCTTACCGCGCGAACCTTAGTCAATCGTATTTGGGCACAGCTTTTTGGCAAAGGCTTAGTAACCACGCTGGAAGATTTAGGCACACAGGCTGAACCCCCAACACATCCTGAATTGTTAGACTGGCTTTCGGTTGATTTAATGACAACACAGCAGTGGCAAATTAAAACCCTCTTAAGGACAATTATGACCTCATCCACCTATCAGCAATCCTCTCAGTGGTCTGAAGAGAAACATACCCGTGACCCGTTAAATACCTTTTATGCTGTAGGTCCAAAAAAGCGGTTGACCGCCGAACAAATTCGAGATCAGGCGCTATATGTAGCACAATTACTTTCCAAAAAAATGTACGGCCCCGGTGTGATGCCTCCTCAACCTGATGGGGTTTGGGAACATCAATATTTAGGAAATCTATGGAAAGAAAGTAAAGGTGAAGATCGCTATCGCCGCGCGGTGTACACATTTTACAAAAGAACAAGCCCCTATCCCTCATTTGTTTCTTTTGATGCTGGAAGTCGTGAGGTCTGTTTGATCAATCGAACACCAACCAATACCCCCTTACAGGCTCTGGTCACTTTAAATGATCCCGTGTTTTTGGAAGCTGCCTATGCCTTTGCTCGTCGCTACCCCTATTCCAATTCACCAAAATCGATTATACGGAGTCTTTATGAAGATGCTCTTTACAGCAGCCCTTCTGAAGAGAGGGTCGCCTTACTTTTAACGCTGTATGAGGCTGCGATAAAAGAATATACCGCCTTTCCTGAACAGCTCATTGCTTTTTTTGGAACGGAAGATACTCCTGAAAAGGAAGTCGCTGCTTTGGCTGTTGTGGCCAATGCAGTAATGAATTTAGATGAGTTTTTAACCCGTTCGTAGATATGACTGATTTAGAAAAACTTTCTTTAGAATTAAAAGCCCAATCGCTAGCCTCAACCACTAGACGGCACTTCATTAAAGATTGTGCATTAGGGTTGGGAGGCATTGCAATGAGTAGCCTTTTGGGTGCTTGTACATCTTCAAAAAACAACTATGATCCGCGATTAAATCGGGCATTAAATCCTTTAGCGCCTTTACCACCCCCTCATTTTGCTAAAGTAAAAAGTGTCATCTATTTACATATGGTAGGTGCCCCCTCACAACTTGAAATGTTTGATTACAAACCTGAACTAGCCAAGTTACATAACCAACCCTGTCCGGCTTCACTTCTCGATGGAAAGAAATTTGCCTTTATACGAGGGGTTCCTAATATGCTTGGCCCTCAGGCTGAATTTGAACGGGTGGGTAAATCGGGAAACTGGGTTTCTGACAACTTACCCCATTTTAAAACAGTGGTTGATGAGGTGGCTTTTTTGAAAGCAGTACATACCGATCAATTCAATCACGGGCCAGCACAACTATTGATGCACACAGGGAGTTCACGTTTTGGTCGTCCCAGTTTGGGTTCGTGGGTAACCTACGGTTTGGGAACTGAAAATCAAAACCTTCCTGGATTTGTAGTATTAACTTCAGGAGGAACACCCGATGCCGGAAAGAGTGTTTGGGGAAGTGGCTTTTTGCCATCTGTTTATCAAGGAGTTCAATGCCGCTCTAAGGGAGATCCTGTGCTGTATTTAAAAGACCCCAAAGGGGTGTCGCGTTCCCTTAAAAAACAAGTTCTAGAGTCTATTAATGCGCTTAACTATAAAGATTATTTACACTATCAAGATCCCGAAATTCTCACTCGAATTAATCAATATGAAATGGCCTATAGAATGCAAATTACTGTGCCTGAAGTGATGAATATCAATACAGAGCCTGACTATATAAAGGCGTTGTATGGCGTTGAGCCTGGTAAAGAAAGTTTTGCCAACAATTGTCTCCTCGCCCGAAAAATGGTTGAAGAAGGGGTGCGCTTTGTACAGCTATACGATTGGGGTTGGGACAGTCATGGCACTGACCACGGTACAGCGGTTGACCTGGGACTTAAAAATAAATGCCGTCAAATTGACCGACCAATAACCGCCCTTTTACTGGATTTAAAACAACGGGGGCTTTTAGATCAAACGCTGATTGTTTGGGGGGGTGAATTTGGACGAACCCCAATGCAAGAAACGCGTGAAGGGAAAACCATGCAATATAAAGGACGTGATCATCACGGAGAAGCATTTACCATGTGGCTTGCCGGGGGAGGAATCAAAAAAGGCGCATCTTACGGTCAGACCGATGATATAGGATATTCTGGTGTTGAAGGACGCGTTTCGGTTCACGATATTCAGGCAACAATACTTCATTTGTTGGGCTTCAATCACGAAGAATTTACGTTTGACTTCCAAGGGCGCCCCTTCCGACTAACCGACGTGGAAGGAACTATACTTAATCAAATACTCGCATAAGCATGAAAACCTGTATTCAAATTTTTGTTGTTTTACTTTTTACTCTTGTCCAACTCCCCGGCTTAAATGCGCAAGAGGGAGTGCTTTTTTTTCAAACCAATTGGGGGTATACAGGGTCATGGGATGAATTTGGTGAAAAGGCCAAAGCCTCTGAATACGATGGTGTTGAAGTCTGGGTTCCGCGAGAAAAACAAAGCTTAGAGTTGCTTCAACAATCCCTAAAAAAACACGAATTAGAGGTAATCTATATGTGTGGAGTGGATCGAAGTTTGCCCTTAGAAGAAGGAATTCTTAAGTTTAAAACAGATCTGTTAGAAGCTATTGCGCTCAAGCCAATTGCTATTAATTGCCATACGGGAAGTGATTTTTTTTCACTAGATGAAAACAAAGCTTTTATTGAACTTGCACAACAGCTTAGCGCTGCACATTCTATTCCCATTTACCACGAAACCCATAGGGGCCGGTTTAGCTATACGCTGCCTAAAACCCTTGAAATGGTTGAGCAAATTCCTTCGCTGCCCATTACTTTAGATGTAAGCCACTGGATGGTTGTGCATGAATCCCTATTGTTTTCTGAACAAGACCGTCTGAATCAGGTATTAAAAAACACCCATCATATTCATGCGCGTGTGGGCTTTGAACAAGCGCCACAAGTAAACGATCCTCAAGCTCCGGAATGGGATAGGGCATTACAACGCCATCTTGACCTTTGGTTAAATATTATCCAACAAAGACTTGCCGATAAAGGATTTGTGACAATAACCACAGAGTTTGGTCCCCCCACCTATATGCCTACTGAACCTTTTACCCAAAAACCTTTAAGTGATTTATGGGAAACCAATGTGTTTATAATGAAAGCCCTTAAAAATAGGTTGGAATAAGGTATGGAGGTAATGCTTGATCTTATCGGTCGATTTCACCCTTTAGTAGTTCATCTGCCCATTGGTTTTTTGGTGTTGGGCACAATGATGCTTTTTTATAGTCGAAACGATCGCAGTGCGCTACCTCTTCTTCGGTTTTCTTTTTTTTGGGGAAGTATATCGACCCTTTTTGCTTTACTCACTGGGTTAATTCAGTACCAACGGGAAGGCTTTGCGTGGGAGAGCGTTCTGCCTCATTTGATCGCAGGATTATTATGCGCAGGTGTAGCCTTTAGCCTGTATTTTGTTTTAAAAAAAATCGCTTTTCCCTGGAATCCAATAGTTAAAACATTAAGTGTTGCCTTGCTTCTTTTGCTTATCCTAACAGGACATTTGGGAGGGAATTTAACCCATGGTGAGGGTCATCTTACCGAACCCTTGCCAGAAGCTGTAAAAGAACGGTTGGGACTCGCGCCTACGTTCAAAAAAGTTGAATTCAATCCCGACGAGTTTGCAGATCAGCCCCTTTATACCCAAGTGATTCAACCCTTATTTGACGCAAAATGTGTTTCCTGTCATAACCCCACAAAAAACAAAGGAGAATTGGTTTTGACAGAGTATAAAACTCTAATTGCAGGGGGTAAAAATGGAGCTGTGTTAGCAACTACACAAGGGGACAAAAGCCCTCTGGTTGATCGGATTTTATTACCGCTAACAGAAAAAAAACACATGCCCCCTAAAGCCAAAATACAATTAACGGAAGAAGAAAAAGAACTCATTTCCTTGTGGGTCAAAACCGGGGCATCACCAACCAAAGTCATTTCCACGTATTCAATTGATGAGCGCTTGTTCCGTGGGTTTTTCCCAGAAGACAAAACGGGAATTTATCCTGATCTTGAGCTGGTTCCATTAACGCAAGAAGTCTTAGTTCCTCTGTTAGAAAAACGTCTGTTGGTCAGCCCCCTTTATGATGGGTCTCCGTTACTATTGGTGTCTTGTGTGAATTTTTCTGATTTTTCTGATGGCGATCTTCTCGAGTTTGAGGCCATTAAAGAACATTTGGTTGCTTTAGATTTAGGAAAAACAAAAGTGACTGATGCTGCCTTTGAAGCTTTGGCCACTTTTCCTAACCTAACGACACTTACTTTAGATCACACCAATATTACAGGGTACGGAATCGAAAAATTACAGTCTTTACCGCACTTAAAACGCATAAATCTTTCCAATTCCAATTTTGATATTGAGTACTTGCCTGCCCTTTTTGAATTTGCACAACTTGAACAAGTTCATCTCTATCCTATTGATCAAAATGAAAATATTCGGGCTTTGATTCCGGATTCTCAACGTTCACTCTTTACTTTAGGAACTTATGAAATTGCCCTCAAAGAAAGAGACACTCTTGTTTATTAACTTGATTTAAGCAACCTCATTTTGTAACGTCCCAATTCCTTCAATTGTAATTTTAATTTGGTCCTTCTGCTGTAGGGTAAAACTATCGTCAGGAACGATTCCCGTGCCTGTCATTAAAAAACACCCGTTAGGAAAATCCATTTCTTTAAATAAAAAATGAATTAATTCTGAAAATGGTCGTTTAATTTCTGCCACCTCTGTACTTCCTTCAAAAACAACTTGATTGGCTCTGATTATCTGGATGGCTATGGTTGTGCTTGGGTCGAGTGGCTTTTCAGTGACGAGAATACACGGTCCCAATGCTGATGCACCCGTATAACTTTTGGCTTGGGGTAAATACAAAGGATTTTCACCTTCGATATCGCGAGCACTCATATCGTTCCCAATGGTATATCCAATCAATTTTTGAGAACGGGTAAGAACAATAGTGAGCTCAGGTTCGGGCACAGACCACGTACTGTCTTGTCGTATTCTGACAGATTGAAAAGGCCCCCTTACCCGTTCAGCCGTGCTTTTGAAAAATAATTCTGGCCGTTCAGCGTCATAAACTTTATCGTAGAAAGTACTTCCTCCGCTTTCTTTAGATTCTTCCATTCGGGCGGTTTTACTTCTGAAATAGGTCACTCCTGCTGCCCAAACCTCTTGGCTTTTTATGGGTGGGCATGCGCTATTGTTAAGCTCTTCTTCTGAAAAGGGAAGCCGGTTGTCTGCTGTACATTGCTTGAGCAAATCTGTGTAGAGTTGTTCATTGTTAAGCAGGGTGTCCCAGTCCGTTTCTCGCAGGCTATAGGAATGTCCATTATAAAAAACAATATTTCCTTCTGAGGTCTTAAATAGTTTCATGGTTTTGTGATTTTCACTCATGTGTTTAGGTAAAAAAGCTCATTCCGAATTGAATTAAAAGCAGTACAATTAATGCAGTACTTCCAAGAAGTAAGGTGGCCATACTGTGTAACCTGTAGCCTTGTGGAACGGTCATGTTACTGAACTGAGTAACCACCCAAAAAAAACTATCATTTGCATGTGATATCACTGTTGACCCTGCGCCAATCGCAATGACTACTAGTGCTTTATCAATAGTTGTGACAAGATCTAAGCCTCCAAGCATTGGACCCACAATTGAGGCTGTAGTTACAATGGCTACAGTTGAAGACCCCTGTGCTGTTTTAATTACGGCAGCTAGTACAAAAGGGAGTGCAAGGCCCAAGGGAAGTGATTTTAATAACGGCTCTACACTAAGATGAAGTTCTGAGGCTTGAATTACTTTTCCAAAAGCCCCTCCAGCGGCTGTGATTAATAAAATTGTAGCTGATCCTTTAATGGCTTTTCCAACCCATCCGCTTTCAGAAAGGTGTTTTCTTTCCCTTTTTTTTGGAATGCGTACTGCAAAAAATACCCCGATTAAAAGGGCGATTACAGGGTGCCCTATAAAAACAATGATTGACCGTAAACCGCCTTCATCTAATGGAAAACCTGGGTATTGAACTATGGCTTTGCTTACGATTAAAAAAAGAGGGATAAGGATCGGGAGTAAGGTTCGCGTTAAAGAGGGTAATTCCTCTTCAAGCTGTTGAGGTGATGGTGATGTTAACGAATCGGCTTCAATCCAGATTTTTTTTCCCATCCGTTTTGCAAATTGAATCCCAACAAATAAACCGAGGCTACTGGTAAAAAGGCCTATTAGAATAACCCATCCGAGGTCTGCTCCAATAATTGCCGCAGCGGCTAAAGGCCCTGGTGTGGGAGGTACCATTGTATGCGCTGCAGTTAATCCGATGCCTAAGGCTATAGCCGTTCCTGCGAGGGATACCCCCGCCTTTCGGGTTAAGGCCTTGTTTAAGGGTGTTAAAATGACAAATCCTGAATCAGCAAAAACTGGAATGGAAATTAAATACCCCATCCACCCTATGGCTGCATGAAGCCGTTTTTGCCCCATCATGTTGATAAAGTAGTTTGCAATAACTTGTGCTCCCCCCGATTCTTCAATAAAGGTTCCAATAATTAGCCCAGCAACAATAATCATCCCAATGGAGCCTAGAGTACTTCCAAATCCATCTCGTAAGCTATTTATTACTTGATCTGCAGAAAGGCCAACTGCTAACCCAAAGCCAATACTGACAAGCACTAAAGCAATAAAAGGATGCCACTGTAATTTGCTTGTCAACAGTATGATTAAAAGAATGGCGCAAAATAAGAGAATAAAAGAAAGCATCCGTTAGTGTAAATCACGATTAACTTCCGCTCCTGACCCTCCTTTTAAAAAGTCCAAATCACACCCTTCATCAGCTTGGTTGACATTCTCAATGTACATTTTAGTATATCCTCTGTCGGCTTGAGGCTGTGGTGGTATCCATTCTTTTTTCCGTTGGGCAAGTTCTTCTTCCGATACTTCCAAATGAAGGCTGCGTTTGGCAACATCAAGTGCGATGATATCTCCGTTACGAACCAGGGCAAGTGTTCCCCCAATAGCTGACTCTGGAGCCACATGTAAAACTACCGTTCCGTAAGCTGTCCCGCTCATTCTACCATCTGAAATACGGACCATGTCTGTTACGCCTTGGTCTAACAGTTTTTTCGGTAGTGTCATGTTCCCTACCTCAGGCATTCCTGGATAGCCCACAGGGCCTACCCCTTGTAATACCATGACACAGTCTTTGTCAATAGCTAAGTCCGGATCATTAATCCGGTTGTGGTAGTCTTCAATCGATTCAAAAACGACTGCTCTACCGCTGTGTTTCATCAAATGTGGGCTTGCTGCACAGGGTTTTATTACCGCTCCTTTTTCACATAGATTCCCATGTAAAACGGCTATACCCGCTTCTTTAATAAAGGGGTTGTCCAGATCGCCAATAACATTCGTGTTTCTGTTTACTGTGTTTTTTGCATTTTCAACTAAAGTAGTTCCGTTCACGGTAATTGCGGCACTTAAATGTTGCTGCATTGCATCAACAACGGCACTTAACCCTCCGGCATAAAAAAGATCCTCCATAAGATGTTCTCCAGCAGGCATAAGATTGACAATCATGGGAAGTCGGCTCGCCAAGGCATCAAAATCGTCTAATGATAGGGATACCCCTAATCGACGTGCAATTGCCAATAGATGGAGCACAACGTTAGTAGACCCTCCAATAGCGGCATTAATTTTTATGGCATTTTCGAACGCCTCCCGAGTAAGTACTTTTGATATTTTAAGGTCTTCTCGAACCATTTCCACAATCCGATTGCCTGCTAAATGAGCCATGACTTTCTTTCGTGAATCTACTGCGGGTATTGCAGCAGCATTTGGAAGGGTTAACCCAAGGGCTTCTACTGTACATGCCATTGAAGAGGCTGTTCCCATGGTCATACAATGTCCCGCACTTCTACTCATACAAGATTCGGCTTCACGCACTTCTTCTCCTGTCACTTCCCCTTTAACTAATGCTTCTGAGAGTTGCCAAGTTAATGTTCCTGATCCTACTTTCTTTCCTTGCCAATATCCGTTTAGCATGGGGCCCCCAGGAACTACAATTGTGGGCAAGTCCACACTACATGCGCCCATTATGGTTGAAGGAGTCGTTTTATCGCAGCCCGTAAGAAGCACAACACCGTCAATGGGATTGGCCCGTATACTTTCCTCTGTGTCCATACTCGCCAAATTTCTCCACAACATTGTTGTGGGCTTCATCAAGGTTTCGCCTAAAGACATCACGGGAAATTCAAGAGGAAAGCCTCCGGCTTCATATACTCCCCGTTTTACAATTTCAGCAAAATCTCTTAGGTGTGCATTGCAAGGCGTTAAGTCTGACCAGGTGTTGCATATACCGATAACGGGCTTTCCATCAAACATATGGTCAGGATGGCCTTGATTTCGCATCCACGAGCGGTGTACAAAACCCATCTTGTCATTATGTCCAAACCATTCGCTGCTGCGGAGTTTTTTGTCTTTCATTTTATACTTTCAATATTTTCTGTGACGATCAAATGTACCCATAATTTTAGCGTATTGTTCACTGTTTTACTATCCATTGCCTCCCTTTTGGGGTTTTTTTTGTTGAAATTGAAAAAGAACGAGACCCACGACTACTAGAGTACAGGTACTCAGAACTATAGCAAGATAAGGATGCAGCTTTATTCCCAATGAATATGCAGGAAAAGAAGCTGAAAGGGTGGCCCAAAGTAACGTTAACACCCCAAGGACCGTAGCTAGTATGGGAATGTTTTTCCCTTCTTTGGTGGTGGATATTCCCAAAATAAAAAGGCCTAACATTCCTCCGCTAAAAATGGACGCAAACTTCCACCAAGTATCCAAAACTCCTTTCACATCAATCATGGCTAATGCAATTAGGATTCCTAAGCCGCCAATAACAAATGAGACACCATACAACGCCTTTATTGCTTTGGATTCGTGTACGTTCGCATTTCGTTTTTGATAAAAATCAATGTAAAAAACCGTGGCCATACTATTAAAACTCGTTGAAATGGTGCTCATTCCCGCAGCAAAAATGGCAGCCACCAAAAGCCCTGATAAACCCACAGGTAATGCGTTAGCAATAAAATAGGTAAAGACCTGATCCGCTGGAAAATCTGAAGGTAGAATATGTGTTGTGTTTTGATAATACACAAACAATGCGGTTCCTATAAACAAGAAAACGGCTGAAACGGGAAGGTACAGTAAGCCTCCAAAAAAAGCGGCTTTTTTAGCTTCCTTTTCTGTGGGAAGTACCATATAGCGTTGAATGTAATTTTGATCAATACCAAAATTTTGAAGGTTGATAAAAACCCCGTAAACCAATACTACCCAAAAAGTGGGAAGGGTTATGTCGGTTGTATAGGGCCCTAAACTAAACTTTTCTTGTTCCGTACCTATTGAAACAATTTCTGCTATTCCACCGGGAATTGAATTTGCCATAAAAAACACACACGCAATTGCGCCTACAATAAGTATAATGCCCTGAATAGCATCAGCCCACATCACCGCTTCTATACCTCCCAAAACCGCATATAGTGCAACAAAAATTCCCGTTAAGACAATCACCCAAAAAAGATCCCATCCCAAAATAGCATTTAGAGCAAGAGCCAATAAAAAAAGAATGGTGCCAATGCGCATCAGTTGAGTTAACAAATAACAGGCCGCTGTATAGGTCCTCGCCCATGGGCCAAAGCGATGGGCCATATAGGTATAGGCAGAGGGACTGTTCATTTTTCGGTATACTGGAATAAAATACTTAACGGCAATAACAGCCGCTATGGGAAGAGACAAGCTGAACACAAAGGGATTCCAGTTTCCTGAAAATGCACTGCCCGGGAGGGCTAAATAACTTATACTGCTTACAAATGTTGCAAAAATGGAAAAAGTGACTACCCAAGAAGGGGTGTTTCCCGATCCTAAAGTAAACCGCGTTACGGATTTGTTTTTTTTGAAAAAGGCCCCTCCAAGAAAAAGTAGGGTTACCAGGTAAAGAAGTATGATGATACTGTCAATTGTTTTCATAGAAGCGTATCTAATTCTTCTTCAATGGATTGGATACGGTGCCGAATCGTTTTTAAAAAGTTGTCGTCTCCGGGGAGTAAGGGGGGGGCTAAAACATTTTCGCAAATGCCCATTGCCGTCGCTGCTGCTTTAATTCCTTTTAAGTAGCTGTAAGCTCCGCCCTCTAAAGCATAAATCTCTTTTGAAATTCGCATTACCATTTGGTGTAATGTGTTTGCTCTGTCTAAATCGTTTTGTTTAAGGGCTATAGACAATTGATGAAATAATTTAGGGAAGAGGTTACTTCCTCCATTTACCCCGCCGTGAAACCCTTTTAAAACCCATTCCGTCAATAATTCTTCCGGTCCAATAAGAAAATTAAGCTCTGTTTTTTTCGCAATTCCCGTTAACGCTTCTAAATAGTCTGGATTTCCTGAACTGTCTTTACAGCCAATTATATTGGGGTGTTGGTGTAACGCCAGAATTACATCTGGAGGGATGTTAAAGTGGGTGCTTTTAGGATAATTGTATAAAAACAAGGGCAATGAGCATTGGTTGGCTAATGCAGTAAAATACGACTCAATTTCTGAAGCGTTCAAATCAAAATAATAGGGCGGTAAGGCAACAACTGCATCAGCGCCTTGTTCTTTTGCGTAGCCACAAAGTGAAACGCTTTGTTCTATAGCTGTATCCCCAATTCCTACTAACAGCGGGATTTGAGTGGATTGTAATTTTTGAGCACACAAACGAATTAATTCTTTTTTTGTTTGAAGGCTTAGGCTACTTGCTTCTCCAGTGGTTCCTAAAATAAATACACCCTCAATCTGGCCTTCTATAAGATGGTCTACAAGCCGTAATGTAGCACTATGGTCTAATGAAAAGTCGGGTTTTAAAGGGGTAATCATGGGACATACAATGCCTTCAAAAAATAACTTTTTTGCCATGTTATAGGATGTTAAACGTAAGGTGTTTTATGTTTTTTCTTTCATAAGTATAAGTTACATGGATTTTGTTTTCGCTGTCTTGTATTATGGCCGGATAACTATATTCCCCCCTTTTGTGTGATTCCAATACATACACATCTTCCCATGCAATACCGTCTTCAGAGTAAGCTATATGAAGTTTAGAGCGGTCGTTTTTTCCGTTGATTAAGGGGTTGTAAACTAAAAGGTGTTTTCCATTCGATAGTGTTAAAGCATCCGTTCCTGAGTTGGGGTTGGGTAAACGGGTTTTTGTAATAGCGCTCCAAGTATTGCCTCCGTCATAAGAAAACGCCTGCATAAGGGCATCATTTCGACTGCGGCAAAGAATTTGAAGGGTGTCTTGAGTATGCACGAGTATGCTTGGTTGTATTACATCATAAGGGGTGTTTGGATCGATCGGTATTTTTTCCCAATGTTTCCCCCCGTCTACACTTTTCTCAATATGTGCTTTCCAAGAGAGTCCATCTGTAGTTCTAGTTTCTGTGCTAGAAGGCGCCAATAAGGTTCCGTTTACTAGTGTGATGGGTTTGTTTTTTATTGGTCCTAAAATTCCGTCAGGAAGACGTTGAGCAGGTCCCCATGTTTTTCCTTCATCAGTAGATACTTTGTACATCCCCCACCATTCTCTAGGAGAGGGGCCTGTTTTATAAAAAAGAGTAAGGTTTTCGGGAGTAATTTTATACAACACAGGATTCCAGTTGGGGTACACGTTCCCATCGGCAGAGGCGCCTGTTGCTGCCTTTTCAGGGGCTTGCCATTTTCCCTTTTCATAACGTGACAACCAAATAGACACATCCGTATTGCCTTCTTGTGTGCCTCCGAAAGCGGCTGCTAGAAATGTTCCGTCAGAAAGTTGCACTAAGGTTGACGCGTGGCATTGTTTAAATGGAGGGGTTTGATAAAGCTCACTTTCCGTTACTTTTTTAAGTGTTAACTGGGCAAAAACAGAGCCTGTAAATAAAACGACAAAAAGAATAGCCAATTGTGATTTCATGATCAATACGTTTTTTTGTAAGGGTTTATAATAAATAGTATCCCTTAACAATGTACTACTTTTTGAGCTTTTTTGAAGTTCGATTTTAAAACAAAATAAATTTGAATGGTTATCTTCAACCTTTAAAAAAAATCAATTATGAAGTTCAACTCCCTTGGTATTGCGCTAATGCTGTTCTTGATAACCGGATGCTCCTTTCCGGTTGAAAAAGAAAAAGATTCAGAAAATCGGCCGACTTCCTTGTACAATTTCGTTGTCATTTTTGCTGATGATTTGGGCTATGGCGATTTGGGTGTTTATGGTCATCCCACCATACGTACCCCTCATCTTGATCAAATGGCTCAAGAAGGGCAAAAATGGACGCAATTTTATGTAGGGGCAAGTGTATGTACTCCTTCACGGGCTGCTCTTCTTACGGGCAGATTAGCTGTTCGGAGTGGTATGACCAGTAAAAAGAATCGGGTGTTGTTTCCCGACTCACATCACGGTTTACCCCAAACTGAAATTACCCTTGCAGAACAACTCAAGGCTGCTGGTTATGTGTCAGGAATAATAGGAAAGTGGCATTTGGGTCACAAAAAAGAATATTTACCTACGCAACACGGTTTTGATTCCTATTTTGGCATTCCCTACAGCAACGACATGGATAATGTTTCTCCGTTAGCCCAACAGGATTATTCGTCGTTCTGGACTTCTGAAGCCCGCAAAAAAACTGAAAGTTTTAATGTGCCTTTAATGCGTAACGAAAAAATTATAGAACGGCCCACAGATCAATTTCACCTAACTCAACGCTATACAGAAGAAGCCCTTTCTTTTATTGAAAAAAATAAAAACCAACCCTTTTTTCTCTATTTAGCCCATTCTATGCCTCACGTCCCATTATTCGCTTCTGAATCTTTTGAAGGCAAAAGCAAAAGGGGAATTTATGGGGATGTTGTTGAAGAATTAGACCATAGTGTAGGTCAGATTTTAAATTCGCTAAAAGACCAGGGGCTAGAAAAAAACACCATAGTTGTTTTTACCTCAGACAATGGCCCGTGGTTGGTAATGAATACCGAGGGAGGAAGCGCAGGATTATTAAGAAGCGGAAAAGGGTCGACCTGGGAAGGAGGTATGCGTGAGCCAACTCTTTTTTGGTCTCCAGGAAATATTGCTCCTGGGGTTGTTTCTGAATTAGGAACCACAATGGATTTGTTTACCACCTTTAGTGCTTTGGCTAACGTGCCGCTTCCAAAAGACCGCATTCTTGATGGTGTAGATCTAAGTCCTGTCTTGTTTCATAAAGAAGAAAGCCCCCGAAAAACGGTGTTTTATTATCGGGGAGATGAACTTTATGCCCTTCGGTTAGGAGATTTTAAGGCCCATTTTAAAACCCAAGACCCTTACAGTAATTTTTACCAAACACACCGTCCGCCTTTGCTGTTCAATTTAAATGTTGATCCCTCAGAACAATTTGATGTTGCAAACGAACATCCTGAAGTGCTAAAAGCCATTTTAGAGGTTCGGCAAGAACACGGTAAAAACATGGTAAAGGGACCTGATCAACTTCAAAAACGAGGGTAATTTTTCGGTGCTATAAAGATGTTTTTTTTCTTAAGGCAAATTGTTTTTAACTACCTGTCCTTTTTTCATCACAAAATTAACGTTTTGTAAAAGGCTGATGTATCTCAAAACGTCGCCTTTTACAGCAATAATATCCGCTTGTTTTCCTTCGGTTAGTGTTCCTACTTTTTCCTCAACACCCATAAATTTTGAGGGCCAGTAGGTCGCTGATTTGATTGCTTCTAAGGGAGGGACACCCAGTTCGCTCACCCAAACATCCAATTCATTCCATGTGCTTTGAGAGTGAAATTTCATAGGCACTCCGCTGTCGGTTCCTATCATCATCACCACTCCGGCATTTTTTAATTGGTCAAATTTTGTTTTTAAAGTCGGTTTTCGAATGGAAGTAAGCTGAAAATAGGGGAGCTCTCCGGGTGTTTTTATCGAATTTTTAATGTCGTGAACTATAGAATCTGGCAATCCTAAATGCCAAGACGTATTGTCTAACGCTTCGGGGTTGCTGATTACATAATCATGGTTAAAAAGTACTTCAATAGTGGGAGTCCAATACAAGGGGCCAAGGTTCATTTTTGCTGTCCGCTCTTTAATAAGGTCCATCACATCTTCAGGGTATCTCGGTGCTGATGAGAGCCCAGTGTGTTCAAAATTATCTACTCCTGCTTTTAATCCTAATCGTATTTCATCAGGGCGATGAGAGTGCGCCACTACCTTTAAATTGTTTTTATGGGCTTCATCAACAATACTGGTAATTTCCTCAAAAGTCATTTCGTCCTGATCAATCAGTTTGATGCAATCTACACCTGCATCTGCCAGCTTTTTTACTTTTGCTCGTGCGTCTTTTTCACCATTTACTCCCCACCTAAACGCTTCTGTACCCGGATAGGGTTTCTTTTGAATAAAGGGCCCGCTAACATAAAGGGTAGGGCCGGGTATTTCCCCTTGATTAATTCTTTCTTTAACATCGATACTGCCCTCTAATGGCCCGCCTAAATCGCGTGCGCTAGTGACCCCAGCTAAAAGCAATTGATGTGCTGAGGCAGGCATAATTACATTTTGAAAAAGGGGTAAATACGTTTTATCCCAATAGGCGTAATCTGAATGCCCAGTGATCATCAGGTGTACGTGCATGTCCCAAAGTCCTGGTAAAACACTCATCCCTTCTGTAGAAATTATTTCCACCCCATCAGGAATAGTAACGGTTTCAACGGTTCCAACCTTAAGAATTGTTTCCCCTTCAATTAAAATTACACTGTTTTTTATAGGAGCATTTCCAAAGCCGTCAATAAGAGTTCCTCCAACTAATGCTTTTGTTTGGGAGAATAAAAGTGCAGGAATAACCATTAGTATTGCACACAAATTTTTCATATTTCAGTTCTATTAGTTTTGCTTTCAAGGTATTAAAAGTTTTTACAAAAACATTCCTGGGCTGATGGCGAAGTAAGATTTTTCTTAATAATAATTGTACTTTAGATTTAACACGACATAAATTTCAAAAAACTAAACCGTTATGAAAGGGGCTTTTTTATTCGCAGGGATACTGTTACAAACTCTCATCGCTAATGCACAATACAATGGATACTCAACGCAAGATTGGGAAGACCAAAGAAGGGTAGAAGCCGCGTTTTTGGCAAATCAAAATGAACGTTCTTTTAAAAATCATTTAAAGCAATTGACGTTGAGCCCGCATGTTGTGGGTAGCCCCGCTAACGAAAAAGTACGCGACTACATCGCAACCGTTATGGCCAACGCCGGCCTAGAAGTGCGCCAATATCCTTATGATGTATATTTACCAAAGCAACCGGGAACCTCGTCGGTAGAAATTGTTACTCCCTCAAGAACCCTCTTAAATCAAAAGGAAGATATACTCCCTGAAGACCCTTCGTCTCAAGACGAATTGTTGTGGAAAGGATGGAATGCTTTTTCGGGAACTGGAGATGTTACAGCTGAGGTAGTCTATGCAAATTATGGCCGAAAAGAGGACTTTGAAAAATTAGCTGAGTTAGGTGTTGACCTAACAGGGAAAGTTGTTATAGCCCGCTATGGAGGGAACTTCAGGGGGTTTAAAGCAAAGTTTGCAGAGGCCTCAGGCGCCTCAGCGCTGATAATTTATACTGATCCTAAAGACAGTGGCTTTACCAAAGGTTTGGTGTATCCCGAAGGGCCCTACTACAGCCCCTCAACCATTCAACGGGGATCATTATTAACCACTGACTTTACAGGAGACCCTTTAACGCCCTTTGAACCGGCATTGCCTTTAGAGGGAAAAACGAAAATAAAAAGACTCCGCCCAGAAGAAGCTCAATTTCATACCATTCCTGTAACCCCAATTGGGTACGGTGAAGCAGAAAAAATATTGGGTCAAATGAAAGGCCAGCCCGTACCCCCCACTTGGCAAGGGGGCCTTCCCTTTACCTATCGAATTGAGGGTGGGAAAGAGCTTACCGTGCGTGTTAACGTAGTTCAAAAAAAGGATTTTGTCAGAGCCACAAATGTAGTTGGAATGCTAAAAGGAAGTGAGGCTCCAGAGGAATGGATTATATTAGGAAGTCATTATGACGCTTGGGGATTTGGCGCTACTGACCCTAATAGTGGTACAGCAATGCTGTTAAGTTTAAGTGAAACATTAGGAGCCCTTAGCAAAAGTGGTTTTCAGCCCAAGCGTTCCATCCTTATTGCCCATTGGGACGCAGAAGAGCATGGTGTTATTGGTTCTAGTGAATGGGTTGAACAATTCCGAGATGAATTGGCTCTTAAAGGGGTGGCCTATATGAACTATGACGGTGGAGTCTCTGGAAAAAACTTTGGTGCCTCATCTGCCCCTACGCTAAAAAAACTTTTATTAGAAGGCGCTAAAAAAGTGATCTACCCCTATTCCGATCAAAACTTGTATGACTTTTGGAATAAAAACAATTCCCAAAGTCCCCCTATTGGAAATTTAGGAGGAGGATCAGATCATATTGCCTTTTATATGCATGTTGGGGTTCCCTCTTTAAGTGGTGGTGCTGGAGGTCCAAACCTCTACCATTCAAATTATGATAGTTTTCCGTTTTATGAAAAATATGTTGACCCCGAATTTAAAATGGGTCCCATGGTAGAACACTTAGCGGGCTTAATGGCATTAACCCTGGCCAATGGTACTTTTGTTCCTTACGATGTGATGAGATACGCTGCTGATTTAAAACTTCATTTTGAAAATGCAACAGCCAAGGTCCTTACAATTCATCCCGATTTCAACGGTTTTTCTAAAGTAAGTGAAGCCCTTCCTGTTTTAACAGAAAAAGGTGACGCATTAACCGTAAAGATGAATGCCGTTTTAAAAAACGCCTCTTTATCAAAGAAGAAAATCAACCGAATTAATGCTCTTCTCATTGATCTGGAAAAAAGTTTTATTTACAATGAAGGAATGTCTTTTGGCTCATGGTACAAATCCTTATATGCTGCTTCAGATCCTTTTAGTGGATATGGTGCCTGGATACTACCCGCTTTAGAATACGAAATCGCTATTCAGCAAACTGAAAAGTTAGATCATTGGGATACAATTTATGCAGCGGCAATCGAGTCTTTATCCAAAAAAATGGAGGTTCTAATTCTAGAATTGGATTCTGACTAACTTTTGTTGAGGCGCTACGGCTTTTTTTGATATCCCGGTCCTTTGACAAATTTTCCAGGCATTGCTCCGGTAGGCCCGCCGTTTTCCAATACCTGTGCCCCGTTGACAAAAACCTGTTCTACTCCCGTTGCGTATTGCATTGGATTTTCAAAAGTTGCTAAATCTTGAATTTCATTCGGATCAAAAACAACAACGTCAGCAAAATATCCTGCTTTTAAAAGCCCTCTTTTTTGAAGCTTTAAATTCGTAGCGGGTAACCCTGAGAGTTTATAAACCGCTTCTTCCAAAGAAATTATTTTTTCATCTCTTACATACTTTCCTAATAGTCTGGCAAAATTTCCAAAAGCTCTGGGATGTGTGCTGCTCTTTAAAAACACCCCTTCTGGAGCCATTGAGGCGGCGTCAGAACCAAAACTCATGTAGGGTAATTTGATTTGTTTTTTCACGTTTTCTTCACTCATTAAAAAATATACTGTTCCTACTCTGCTCCCGTCTTGGATCACTAAATCGATTGCGGTTTCTTGTGGTGTTTTGCCTCTGAGTTGTGAAGCCTCAGCTAAGGTTTTTCCCGTTAAATATTTTAATGAGTCGTTTTTAAAATCAACTAAAATTAGATTTTCTGCAGTCGCTGCTGCTTTCATTAAATTTTCCCATTCATCCGTATCTTCTAGCATTTCTTTGATTACTTTTTTTCTGATTTCCGGGTTTTTTAAGCGGTTAATCCATTGCTCCAATCCGCCTTCTTGAACCCAGGGTGGCATTGAAGCATCTAGTCCGGTGGCGCCAGCAGTATAGGTGTACATGTCTGTGGTTATTTCTAATCCCTTTGCGCGCGCTGAATCAATTTTAAAAATGACTTTTTCAAGCTTGTCCCAATTCTTTTTCCCGCTTTGTTTCAAATGATAAATTTCGGCTCTTATTTGAGCTTGATCAGCAATTGTCAATAATTCATCAACACTCTCAAGCAATTTATTTCCCTCGCTTCGCATATGAGAAATATACATGCCGTCATACAATGAAGCTACTTCGCATAAGGCAATGAGTTCTTCTGTAGTGGAGTAAAAGGCAGGAGCATAAATCAAGGAGGAACCAATTCCCATGGCCCCTTCTTGCATTCCCTGATGAACACTTTCTCTCATTTGCTCCAATTCGTTTTCAGTGGGCGGACGGTCTTCATATCCAAGGGTGTTTACACGTAACGTTGTTGCCCCAATAAACGAAGCAATATTAGTTGCCACCCCTTTGTCTTCTAAAAATTGCAGGTATTCTCCCAAGGTATTCCAAGGCACATCGTATTGAATATCGCCTTGGGTTTTTTTCATTTGCTCCTTCGTTTGCTTAGTTAAAGGCCCCCACGACATTCCTTCTCCAAAAACCTCTAAAGTAACCCCTTGTCTAATGTCGCTTTGGGAGTGACCGTCTTCAATTAAACTTTCAACAGCCCAGCTCAGCATATTAATAAATCCAGGGGATACGGCTTTATCAGTGGCATTGATTATTTTTTTTGCTGTAAAAAATTTTGGGGGTCCAACATAAAAAATCTTATCCTCTTTTATGGCAACAGTGCCCTTATAAGAAGCCGCACCTGTACCATCATAAAGAGTGCCATTTTGAATTAAAATATCAACTTCCGCTTCATTTGAACAGCGGTAAAACAACGTGACTACAAGGAGGAATAGTAAATTTTTAAAATGCATATGCCGTTTAGTTTAAAATAATTTGAGGCGTTGAAGCAGTGGTGGTATTAATTTCTAAAATACTCGTTTCAACTTCTTTCATCCGGTCTTTGTGGCTATTGAATTCTGCTTTTAAACTTTTGATCCGCTCTAATTGGGGAAGTGTAGGGGGGTTGGTTGTATTGTCAATAGCGCTCATTAGGGATCGGATTTCTTCTCGTAAACGAGGTCTTTGGCGATAGTTCATCGAGGGTGGGGGCCTCATCAAATGATCCCCTTTATATGCTTTTAATTCCTTATGAGTCGTATTTACGAGACTTTTGGCCTTTGAATTTGACTCTAGTTTTTCATTCAGATTTGCTAACTGATCGATTACAGAACTAAACTGATCTATTAATTGATGGGTCTGGCTGAGCAAATTTCTCAATTCCAGGAGGGCATCTAATTTGGCTTTGTAGGCTGCGTCGGATAGGTTAATTCTCAGATCTCCAACAATATTTATTTCTGTATTTACGTTTATCCCCTTATGTGCAATATGGGCTTTATAGGTTCCGGGAACGACTTTTGGTCTGATACTTCCGTAGCTAAATCCCTCTTTAACTTTGTTTTTCAGCGGTTGAGCCCCGTCATATCCTAAATCCCAAACCACTCTATTGATTCCTTTTTTAGCTTGTTTATGGGTAAGTGTAGTAATCAAATTACCCGAGCCATCCTTAATTTGAATATCAATCGGCTCTTTTGTGTCTTGATTCAAGTAAAAATTAATGTACGCCCCGTATTCTGGATTTTTTGCTTTGTAGGTTCTGTCGCCAAGATTCTCTAAACGCCAAAACATGTTCCAAAGTACAGCCTCTCTTACGGGGAATAAATGCAGCTCTTTCCCTTCGGCACTTGTCAGTTCTTCCAGGGGCCTGATATCGTCTAAAATATAAGCCCCTCGGCCATGGGTTCCGACAATTAAATCTCGATCTCTTTTGTGAATTCTAAGGTCTCTAACCGAAACATTTGGGAGGTCTATGTTGATCTTTTCCCAATTTTTTCCCTTATTCCAGCTTGCATAAATTCCGTGTTCCATTCCAGCAAAAAGCAAATTGGGATTGTGAGGATCCTGACGAACAACTTTCACATAGTCATCCTGTGGCAAGTCTGTTGAAATTTTTTGCCATGTGTTTCCGAAGTTTTCAGTCATAAAGATGTAAGGGCTAAAATCATTCATTCTGTGTTGGTCTACAACGATGAAAGCTGTTCCAGCATCGTGCTCTGAAGCGTGGATTTTTGAAATCCAAGAATATTCTGGCAGCCCTTTTATTCGGTCATTAAGTTTATTCCAAGAAGCTCCACCGTCACTAGTCAGTTGAATATTTCCATCATCTGTTCCCGCCCAAATAACGCCTTTTTGAAGGGGAGATTCAGCGATATATAAAACCGTACAGTGAAATTCTGCCGCTGTATTATCCTGGTAGATCGTTCCTCCAGAAGATCTTTGTTTTGACTTGTCATTTGTAGTTAAATCTGGACTAATGACTTCCCAACTGTTCCCTCTATCTTGGGATTTAAAAATGACATTCCCTCCTATGTAAACAGTTTCTGGATCATGAGGGGAAATGTGGATGGGGGCGTCCCAATTAAATCTATAGTTGTGGTTTTCTATTGCATCTCCAGCCGAACCTACAATTTTCGGATACGGATGGATCGTCTGAACATTTCCATAGCGAGAATCAACTAAAAAAGGGACCCCACCTTGAAGATTCGTATAAACTAAATGCTCATTACCGGGTATGGGTTCGGCATAATAGCCATCGCCATAAGCCAATCCTTTCCAATGTCGTTTTAGTATTCCCGCTTCATATAAAGAATTACTTGGTCCTACCCAAGTTCCATTATCTTGGAGGCCTCCATAAACATTATACGGTTTTAAGTTGTCAACTTGAATTTGATAGAATTGAGACAATTCTATATTATTGATGACTTCCCAACTATCGCCTCCATCAAATGATCTTTGAAAACCGCCATCACTTCCGTTGAGAATATAGCTTGGGTTTTCCGGATCAATCCATAGCGCCTGATGATCTCCATGAACTGTAGTAGCGATTTGTTCCCAACTCGCTCCGCTGTCCTTTGATCGGCTTAATCTTCCTGAAATAGAAAATAAAATATTCGGCCGCTTGGGGTCTACCCGAACATCACTGTAATAAAAGGGTCTAAAATTAATGTTGGGGTCGTCATTTACTAACGTCCAATGGGCTCCCTTGTCTTCAGATCGGAAAGCGGTTCCTCCTCCTTTAAATTCTGTCATGAGATAAATAATATTGGGGTCACTCTGTGCGATGTGTATGCCAGGGCGCGCCATATCGGTTTGGGGAAGTCCATTCATTATTTTTTCCCATGTTGCCCCGCCATCTGTCGTTTTGTAAATGGCTGTATTTTGCCCCCCATCGTCAAAGCGCCAAGGCTTTCTTCTAAAGGTCCACATTCCGGCATACATAATTCTTGGATTTTCATTTTCCATAGCGAGATCTGCGCAACCGGTATTTTCATCGATATAAAGAATTTTATCCCACGTTTTCCCGCCGTCAGTAGTTTTAAAAACCCCCCTTTCTTTATTGGGTCCCCATTCTTTCCCTAGGGCACAAACACAAGCAACATCAGGATTATTAGGGTCGACTACAATACGCTTTATTCTTTCCGTTTCTTTCAGGCCCAGGTGTTTCCAAGAGTCGCCACCGTCTACAGAGCGGTAAACCCCCCAACCATAGCCTACACTATTTCTCGGATCTCCTTCACCCGTTCCAACCCATAGCACATTTTTATCAGAGGGGGCAAGGGTCAAAGCGCCTATTGAGTAGGCTCTTTGATTTTCAAATATGGGTTTAAAACTCACGCCTCCGTCTGTCGTCTTATGGATGCCTCCATCGGCTCCACTCACATAAAAAGTAGACGTATCCCCAGGGACACCGTCGATATCTGTTACACGGCCTCCCATATTCGCAGGTCCAATGGCCCTCCAAGAATAAGTAGTTAGCATGTCTGCTTTTTGTGCCAAAATATCCGTAGTCAGTAATGAAATAAAAAGTAAGCTCAGTATATAATAGTGTGTGTTTAAATGCTTCATGATTTTATCGGTTTATTTAGTTATCAGAGTCCCCAATTTTTTAAATTATGCTTTTTTGGAGCGGTCTTTTTTAGTCGTTCTTGAATCTTCTCTAAATACATGGTGTTGTACCTCAGTCTAGAAATGTAATTCGGGTTTTCTTGATCACCATTCCAACAGTGTTCGGCATTATTGCCATAGTCAACTTCCCCGTCGTAATACGGGTTCGTCGTACTTTCTAAAAACGTTTCCGTTAATACTACGGCGTTGTTTAAATAATAATTGTCCATATCGCCACAATAAATGTTAACCTTCCCTTCCAGATCTTTTCCAATTTTATCCCAATCGCGCTCCATGATATAGCGTAGATCATAATTTTCCCGCCAATAGTTTGCCACTTCTGGATCAATTTCTCCTGTTAATTTATCCCAAATGGGTTTTGGGTATCCATTATCGCCTACGGGTGAATATACCGCCTGCCATATGTCCCACTGATCTCCTGAACGGCTATTGTTTCCTAATATATATTCCCTTCTGTTTACATCCTGTAATTGTGCCTTAATGTGGCCTTTTCCATCGCGCATGGCGGGTCTTAGGGTTTTTCTAAAATTACCTTCATTGTAATAGGCGTTTTTATCATTGTAAATATCGACTACGGTATAGGCTCTAAAATCAATGGGATCAGGGCAGGCAGCAAAACATCCGTTGTATTCTTTCGGATAAAATACCTGTGCCGCTAAGGCTTCCCATCCTCCTGTAGAACCACCATATAAGAACCTTCCCCAGCCTTCACCAACGCCATTAAAAAGTTTTTCCACATGCGGTATCAATTCATAGGTTATGGCGTCGCCATAGGGCCCTAAGTTGGCTGAATTAACTGCATACGAATCGTCGTAATACGGGTTTTGATGTTGAATTTCAAGCACAATAAATCTTGGGAAATCTTCCGATATCCAATGATTGTAAAAATCATAGGCTTCTTTTTGTTGAATATATTCATATCCTGTTATCCCAAACCGGCTGCTAAAAATCGTGTCCTGTTTTGGTGCGGTGGGGGGTGTTGTTCTAAATCCTCCTATTGTTTTTGGGAAATGCCCGTGGAACACCATTAGTGGATATTGTGTTTTACTGTTATTATCAAACCCTTCAGGGACTAAAACATTTGCCTGAAGGTACATGGGGCGCCCCCAAAAATCAGACAGTAACTCGCTTTTTATTTTGATGTGTTTAACATACTCCGAATCTTCTACGGGGGGTATTGCCGGGATTTCTTCTGTAATCTGGATTTTTAACGGAGCATTTCCCTTTTTTGAAATGCTCATTTTTTGGGGTTTACTGTACAGGTTTTGTGGGCTTATGTTCCAATGTTGCCCTTCTCCCTGATCCATGGGGAGTTGAACTGTATGCCCATTAGAAAGCGTAAAGGTGTCGTATTTGTGAAGTAACGCTTGAACATAATACTCTCCTTCTTCAAGGTCTTTTAATTGCTCTATGGGATAGGCTAAGGTGTTTTCGCTAAAAAAAACCTGTTTTCCGGCTTCCCAGTCTTCAACGTCAATTCCAATTATGACGGCTGATTGATCCGAATCATTAATTTGAAACCTCGGCTCAGTCATGGAATCTTTTGAAATCATTACCAACAGTCGTCCGTCAAAGGGTTCTTTGGCAAGACTTGAGTCATAGCTTACCTCAAAAATATTCGTTTGCTGGTTTGTACAAGAGGAAAAAAAGAGCCCAAAAAGTAGTACGCCCGTTAGGGCATAAAAAAGTGTGCTTAAGCGTTTCATAATTAGATATTTAAGATCCAATTTAGTGAAATATATTTGATCCTGGTCAAATTTTTCTTTCCAAGGTACTATTGAATTTAGTACATTGGTAGATAAAACCTTTACACTATGAAAATTTTCATTTCGGTTATTTCATTTCTGTTTTTCATCCCCGCGACTATACAAGCGCAAGAAAAATTTAATGGATTAGCCCATGGCCCTTATAAAAAATTAGTGATTCGCGGAGCTATGGTAATTCCAGGACATGGAGGTCCTCCTGTTGGTCCTTATGACATTGTTATTAAAGGGGATCAAATTACGGATATGATTCCTTTTGACCCTGTAACTGCCAAAACAAGAGGGGACGTAAAAAGAGAAGAAGGTGATCGAGTAATCGATGCTACTGGGAAATACGTACTCCCAGGAATGATTGATCTTCATATGCACCTGAGAACCGATCCGATGCCCCTTGAATACGTTTATTATATGAAATTGGCTCACGGAGTCACTACTATGGTGCCGGGTTCAGACAGAGGTCTTGAGGCAGGTATGGAAGAGGCGAAAAAAAGTAAACAAAATAAAATTCTGGCCCCCAAACTTTTCCCCATTTGGGGGTATGGTGCAATGACCAACTTTGACCCTGTGGCATTAGACGACCCTAAGAATGCTCCTGAAGTAGTAAAACAAATGTTTGCCAAAGGGGCGCATGTGGTAAATGCAGGAAATTTAGGCTGGAGTCAAGAACTGCTCGAAGCCGTTTGTAGAGAAGTTAAAGCCAATGGCGGTATTACCACTTACCATATTCCACCCAGCACAACCGCTGTTACACAAGCTGTTGATGCAGCCCGCCTTGGGGTAACCATGATAGAGCACCATTATGCCTATGCTGAATCCGCTTTAGATCGACAGGTACAAGACTTTAAACCTACTTACAATTACAATGATGAAAATGAACGGTTTAGACAAGCCGGTAAAGTATGGACGCAAACGAATGAAGAACGTCTTCTAACAGAAGTGGCTGATTCTTTGGTTTACTATGGCGTAACCATGCTTCCCACTCGAGTGGTATATGAAGCAAACCGAGATATTCTCAGAGCGCAAAGTTTACCCTGGCATAAAAAATACACCCATCAATTATTAATTGAACGTAATGGTCCAGATCCAAATTACCACGGTGCTTATCATTACGATTGGACTAGCGATGATGAATATTATTGGTCAAAAGCATTTAGTCTCTGGGGCAATTTAATCTTTGAATTTAACAAGCGAGGGGGAAGAGTGGCCTATGGAACAGACGACAGCTACATTTTTGCTACTCCGGGGTTTTCAAATATTCGTGAACTTCAGTTATTAAGAGAAACAGGGATGCACACATTAGAAGTGCTAAAAGCGGCTACATTGAACAGCGCCAAAACGTTACGTCAAGAGAAGCTAGGTTTGGTTCGTCCGGGCTATACTGCTGACTTAATAATTGTAAACGAAAGTCCGCTTTATAACTTAAGAAACATGTACAGTTTCGGAGCATTAACGGTTGAGCCTACGGGTGAAATGGTGCGAAAAGGCGGGATTGTTCATACCATTAAAGACGGAATTGTGATAGAAAATAAAAAGCTGATGCTTGAAGTAGAACGCATGGTAAAAGAATCCAAAAAAGACGTTGGTCCTACTGCCATGGAAGTTCCCTTTATAATGGACTAATCCATGAAGCTTTTCTTGTCTTTTTTCTTCTGGATAATTGTTGTCCATAGCGGGATGGCTCAACAATACATGCGCAACCTTTTAGGTGACAGCGTTAATGCAAGCACCAAATTGAAATCGGAACGATTTAAATCAATGTGGGATGGCAAAATTAAGGGAGAGCGTTATTATGATGATACTTTTTCTGTAGGGAAAATTAATGCGGAAAACGTTCTGTTGCGTTACGATTTATATGCAGACGAGTTTGAATTCAAAAATTCCCCAGATGAGGAACAAAAAAATGTAGAAAAAGCCCTGTCAAAAGTCGTCACTTTTGATTCCGAAGAATATTATTTCTTGCCCTACTACTATAAAAGTAAAAAAAAGTTTAATGTGGGGTATTTGTGTTTGCTCTATGACCTAGACACCTTAAAAGTGTACAGAAAAAATGAGGTAACCTTTCGCCCAGCAACATTTTCTCCCACAACTATTGAGATAGGATTTCCGCCAAGGTATATCCGTCGAAAACTATATTTTACCCAAGTAGGTGATCAAACCCCAATTCAAATCAGCAAACGTCAACTCCTAAAAAAAATCCTGTCTGATTCTATTGTATCTAAACTTTGAGTAGATTCATCGAATTGTAATGCGTAGTGAAAAAGAATAATGGAAATAGGAGTAGATAGTTTTGCCGCAGTAGACATAACCCAAGGAGTGCCTTCAACTAAAGATCGGGTTAACGCGCTTTCTGAATTAATTGATCGTATTGTATATGCGGATCAAGTGGGTTTGGATTTTTTTGGAATAGGTGAACATCACCGTGAAGAGTTTTTGGATTCTGCTCCCCATATGATTCTTGCAGCAGCTGCAGCCAAAACAAAAAATATTCGGTTGGGAAGTGCTGTAGCCGTTTTAAGTGCGGCAGATCCTGTACGTGTCTTTCAAAACTATTCCACCTTAGATTTGTTGAGTTCTGGCAGAGCGGAAATGGTGGTTGGTAGGGGTTCTTTTTCAGAATCTTTCCCCTTATTTGGATATGAATTTGAAGATTATGATGCCCTTTTTATTGAAAAACTAGAATTGTTACTTAAGATTCAAGAAGAAGAAATCATCAATTGGTCGGGCAGGTTTCGTGCCCCATTGCAAAACCAAAGGATTACTCCTAGGCCATATCAAGAGAAAATCCCGGTGTGGTTGGGCGTGGGGGGAACCCCAGCCTCTTTTGTCAGAGCAGGCAGCCTAGGGCTGCCCTTAATGATTGCGATTATTGGAGGGGAAACGCATCGTTTTAAACCCTTGGTCGATCTTTACAGAAGGGCGGGTGAACAAGCCGGTTTTTCACCTGAAGAATTAAAAGTAGGGATACATTCCTTAGGCTATGTTGCGGAAACAAAAGACCAAGCCATTGAAGAATATTATCCTGGCTATGCATATAACTTTACAAGAATAGGCAAAGAAAGGGGATGGCCGCCCGTTACCTTTGAACGCTTTGCTGCACAAAATGGAAGAACAGGGGCCCTTTTGGTGGGTGATCCCGAAGAAATAGCAGAAAAAATCTTAGGCCATAGTGCCGCACTGGGAGGAATTCAACGCCTCACATTTCAACTCGACAATGCCAACCTTACCCACAATCAACTTAAGAAGACTATGCAGCTTATCGCTGAAAAAGTAAAGCCCATAATAAATCAACCCTAACTTTTAACTACGTATCGCTTCTCAGTAAGAACTCTACTAAATGAAAAACGAATGAAAAAACTTTCTTTAAAATCGCCCCTAAACTTTCTTTTGATCGGACTCCAATGTATCGCCTTTTTAGGCTACGCGCAAGACGGAACCATCTATCCCTTAGACGCTCCTGATGAGCCCAACGCAATCCCCCTAAACACCGGCAATGTTGAAAACCAACCCGCGCCTGAAAGTTGGTTTAGACAATGGGGCGACCCTATGGCTAGAAACATTTCTAAGGCCACGCTTACCCCCTTTTTACCAGAAAAAGGAACTGCTAATGGTGCTGCTGTAATTGTTGCTCCTGGTGGAGGGTTTCGATGGCTGTCAATGGGTAATGAAGGCTGGGAAGTGGCCGAGGCGCTGGCTAAACAAGGTATTGCCGCTTTTGTATTAAAATATCGTTTGTATCCTACCCAAGAATCGTTAGATGATTTTGCGGCATGGATGAACCGCCCCCGTCCAGAACCCGCTAAAGCTGATGGGGGTTCTAATGAAACACCGCCGCCATCGCCACTTCAAAGAGACCTTTCCAATCAACTAGAAGATGCCGAAGCCGCTTATGCTATGATTGTAAACAATGCCAAAGAATGGGGAGTAGATACAGCGCGCATTGGCATGATTGGTTTTTCTGCAGGGGCCGGACTTACAATGCATTCCACCTTGTATTCCAAAACGATGAAACTGGCCTTTATTGGTCCTATTTATGGAGGAATGGGAGCTGTAGATGTCCCTGAAAATGCCCCTCCGATGTTTAACGTCATCGCAACAGATGATTTTTTATTCCGTTCTCAATTTGGAATTATAGATTCTTGGTTTAAAGCAGGACGTCCGGTAGAATTTCATTTGTATCAAAACGGAGGGCATGGATTTGGTTTGGGAAATCCCAATCGCACCAGTAATCGGTGGTTTGACGCATTTATCCATTGGTTGGAGGTTAACCGCTTTCTGCAATCCGCTATGGCAAATTAATTGCGTCGGTAATTCCCTGTCCTATTAAATGCATTTGAACCGAACAAATTGAATTGTTCCTTTTTGTAAGCATCAGAAATTTTGGTTTTATCAACTTCTTTTTAGGTTGTTTCGGGGCTTTTTATCCTCTTTTGAGGCCTTGAACTTTTCTTGCATCTTAAAAATATTTATAGAATTATAGTTTATGATTAATTATCTTTGATAAAAAAGCTGTTATGAAAAGATTTATTTTCCTTTCACTCCTGCCCTTGTTGTGCATTAACATTACGTTTGCCCAAGATTTTCAAGGAAGGGCTTCTTATTTTTCAAAAACAAAAATGGAACTTGGAAACTGGGGTGCCCGTATGAGTGAAGCACAAAAAAACCAAATAAAAGAGCGGTTAAAAGATCGATTAGAAAAAACTTACGTGCTAAAATTTAACACTACGGAATCTGTCTTTACCGAGGATGAAAAAATTGACGCCATTTCGGGTGCAACGGATAGTTGGGGAGCTAACTTTTCTAGAGGAGAACAATACAAGGATGTAGAAAATAATACGCTGGTACAGACTCAAGAATTTTACGGAAAACGATTCTTGGTTCAAGATCAACTGCAACCCTTTGAATGGAATATGGAAAGTGAAGTTAGAGAAATTGGCGGATACACTTGCTTTAAAGCCACTGCTGTGGTGCCCTCGACGGAGTTGTCATGGTTTAATTTTTCTTGGGAAGACATGACTAATAATGCCGCTTCAACCGCTGAAGCAGATGTTAGGTTAACCCAAATAGAAGCTTGGTATACTTTGCAAATTCCTGTGAAACACGGTCCTGCGGAATTTTGGGGTTTACCCGGACTTATACTAGAGGTAAGTGCAGACAATACTACAATGTTGTGTTATGAGATTTTAATCAATCCTAAACAACGAGAAACAATTGAACCTCCTCAAAAAGGATTGGTAATTACAAAATCTGACTATCGCGCAACAATGGTGGAAAAAATGACTGAGATGCGAAATAGCTACGGCGGACGTAGACGCAATTAAATTCAATTATATACTATATTCATTGAAAAGAATAATATTCCTTTTATCCTTATTGAGTTTTTATGGATTAAAATCTCAAGAAATCACTTTTTATGGGGTTGTTAGAGATAGTCTAGAAAACCCGTTAAATAACGCTAGTTTGGTGGCTATAGATCAAGAAACCAAATCTCTTGACGCATATACAATTACAAAGGAAGATGGTGTTTTTTCCCTCAAACTGAAAAAACAAAAAACATATAAAATCCAGGTCAGTGCTTTGGGGTTGCAAACTGTAAATGATATTTTAACAACACTGGAGGAGGACGTTCTTAAAGAATACATTTTACGGGCAGATATTCAATTAGATGAGGTGGTGGTAAAAATGCCTGTTGTGGTTCGTGGAGACACCCTAATCTATGACGCCGATTCATTCAAAAATGGATCAGAGCGAAAATTAGAAGATATACTGGATAAATTACCGGGAGTTGAAATTAATGAAAATGGTCAGATTGAGGTTGAGGGTAAAGTTGTCAATAAGCTGATGGTAAATGGGAAAGACTTTTTTGAGGGCGACACTAAAATTGCCACCAAAAATATCCCATCGAGTACTGTTGACAAAATACAAGTATTAAGAAATTACGGAGAAGTGGGTCAACTGCAAAGCGTTAGAAATAATCAAGATAATATTGCCATAAACATTAAACTCAAATCGGGAGACGAACAATTTTGGTTTGGGAATGTTACATTAGGGGGGGGAAATGCCCCTGATGAGACCTTGTATTTATTCCAGCCCAAACTTTTCTATTATAGCCCTAAATACACTATAAATTTTATTGGTGATTTCAACAATACCGGTGAAGTTGCATTGACACCTAGAGACATTCGTGGGTTTACAGGGGGATTTCGCTCCCCCAGTAGTCAGAGTGGAACAAACATCAACCTGGGTGATAACAGTCTAAATTTTTTAACTAATCAGCGAAATGCACTTCGTGTAGAAAACAAATTAGCCACTACAAATTTTAATTATTCTCCTAATGATAAAGTTGATTTTACAGGGTTTTTGATTTTTAGCTCTAGCCTTGTAGAGGCCAGAGAAGATCGGTTTATAAACTATATTGATGCGGGAATACAGATTCCCGATGAAACTACAAATCAAACCAATAACGAACGTTCCAATCAAGCGCTTCTAAAATTAAACGCCTCCTACAAGCCCAATTTTAATAATCAATTAGACTATGATTTGTTTGTTCGAGGGGCTGATGATTCACAAAATCAAAATGTCTTTTCTTCAGTAATTGGCAATACGGTTCAGGCCGAGGAAGTAACCCCTTTTTCTATAAATCAAAATTTGAATTATTATTTCACCTTAAATGAAGACAATATTTTTGCTTTTGAGGGGCAACATTTAATCAAAAACGAAAATCCATTCTACAACGCAATTCTAGTTAATACGGGAGAGACTAACCCTTTTTACCCAACAGCTACCGCCCTCGGTTTAGATCCCTCTTTTTCTGACTTTAATTTAGGTCAAAACAGAACCATTTTTTCCAATCAATTGGATGCTAAAATGGACTATTACCACATTATAAACCAAAAAAGCAACCTTAACCTTACAGTGGGGTCCATTGTAAGTCATCAGGCATTTGATTCGTCAATATTTCAGTTTTTGTCTGATGTGACTACGTTCAATCCAACCCCATTATTTAATGAGGGTCTTTCCAACAACGACGTACAATACAATTTTAGAGATTTTTATTTGGGTGCACATTATCGATTTAGAAGCGGCATTTTCACGTTCACTCCTGGCTTTTCAGTACATGCCTATGGAAACAAAAATGAACAGTTTAACGTTGTGATTGAAGATAACTTTATTCGCCTATTGCCTGATTTTGAAGCCCGTATTCAACTTAAGAAAAGCGAATCCATAACGTTGAATTATCGAATGCAAAATCAATTTACAGATGTAACCCGATTAGCAAAAGGACTTGTTCTTAACAATTATAACAGCATCCAATACGGGGCGCCAGACTTACAAAATGCGCTTTCTCACAATGTAAGTTTGCTCTACAGTAGTTTTAATTTATTCAACTATACAAATGTTTTTGCTCGATTATCCTACAATAACAATATTGATCAAATACGGAGTTTAACAAACTTTGAAAGTATCATTCGTACGAGTACTTTTTTTAATTCAAGTTTTGCAGACGAGAATTTTAATGCCTTTGGAAGACTACAGCGCACTTTTGGAAGGGTAAGAGCGAGCCTGAATTCAGCGTTTAATTACAGTAAAATTAATCAGTTTGTTCAAGGGCGTCCTTCGCTCAATACTGGGTTTACCCAAACGTATACTCCTGAGATAAGAACAAATTTTAAAGTAGCCCCCAATGTTCGCTTAAGGTATAGCCATAGTATTATAAATAATAATCAAGGCGATAGAGAAACTCAATTTATAGTAAAATCCCCTTCTATTGAATTTGATGCCTATATTTTAGAAAAAATCACATTTCTTTCCGAGTATAGTTATACCCAACAAGATATTGGTAATGAAAAACAATCCTTCCAGAGTTGGGACACGAGTGTGAGCTATAGAAAAAACAAAGATTCTAAATGGGAGTTTCAGTTAAAGGCGACCAATATTTTAAATATTGAAAACCAGGTGCGTAACAGTGCTAATAATGTGTCTGTGTTCAGCACCCTGACCTTTATACAGCCGCGTTATATTACATTAAGAGGCATCTTTAGTCTATAGTGTTATTTGCTAGCCTTGGATTGGCTCAATATTTCGGTTTAAAAAAATTTACTGCTTAATCCTCATACTTCAACTCTTTTGGGGTTCGTACATTTAAATTGTAGAAGAAATAGGAGTGCTACAAAATACCGTTTGAAAGTAGTCTTTCGAAAGGACCAATAGCCGTTGTTATTCGTTCAATTCTGCTTTTGAATCCGTAATTTTCCATCGTACCGAATTTGATAAACTTCTCCTGTTTTAGGGTTTGTTGTGGCCCAATAGACAGTGTCCTGAATGGTTTGCTTTTTAAATGTTACCTTTTTTTCGTTCCACAAAGTAGCAACCGCTGAGTCGTCTGCTTTATTTTGTTTGGCACGTGACAATTTGTTTCTATACTGAGCATACATCCATTGGATCAGCTGAGCATTTTCGGGGTGTACTATAGCCTGTTGATCTGTTGAATCCTCTGCAAAAAAAACATAGCCCCACCGTTCCGGCTCATGCATGTTGATAACGTATTGAGGGCTCCAAACCCAGTTGTATTCTTTTAAAAACTTACCCTGTTCGTCTTTTTTGCGTTCGTAACGATTATTGAGGATGCTATACTCCCAATTCACTCGAGAAAAATTTATTCGCCAAAAGGCATTTCTTGGAATTTGAGCGTCTGGATTTCCTCGTTTAAGACCCTTCCAGGGCAGGGCCATTTCCACAATCCAGTGCTTATCGATGTCCGACGGATCATTAATTGTTCCCTCTATAGCCACCGCTGTTTGAAGCCCCTCAATGTTCCATTGGTTGTCTACTTTTACCTTGTTGCGGTAGGGTTTTTCTAAAAAAAGATCCCATACTGTATTTAGGGCATTGATTTCTAATTCGATGTATTGATGCGTGTCGCCGTTAGGGTCCAAAAACACCTCAAAATCATTGTTGTAAAAAATGACGGTATCGCGTTGTTTTAGATTTCCCCAAATATGGGGCTCTTCTAATTGTGCCAATATATAAAGGTTTTGTTCGTCCCAAATCATTTTCATTCGCGTGTCGTATATGGGTTTTATATCCCCTTCAATATCAATGAACGTATCCGACCATGCTATTTCCCCCCATAAGGTTGAGTCTATACTACCGTCAATTTTAGGAGGGCTAGAGGTATATTGAGCTATGTATAAAAGTGGCCTTTCAAGGGATTCAATGGCTGGGTTTGCTTTTTTTTGACAGGAAAACAGTAGCGTCGCTAAAAGTGAAAATGCAAGAATTGAAGATGTCTTATTTTGCCTTTTTTTTATATCCATTGTATGAGTAAAAATGTAATTATTTAAAGGAATTTAAAATGTACAAAAAAATAGTTCACCTCAGCCCTGTATTACTTCAACCCCTATAGAAATCATCCCAACTCAAGCTTTAAGAGAAGCTTGAGTTCGCGTAATAAGCCTGAAAAGAGTTTGGTTTGTTTGCATTAGCGTAAAAAGAAAACCCCATTTTACCAATACCGAGGAATTAGAGATGAAGCTCTTTAAACAAATACAAAAGGGGCA
>Ga0222713_10000263_pt1 | contig 58985 bp, 56 predicted proteins | sample C33_649DmetaG_FD_165061 | JGI IMG/M metagenome (GOLD analysis project Ga0222713, IMG submission 165061) | Estuarine water microbial communities from San Francisco Bay, California, United States - C33_649D | ecosystem: Environmental > Aquatic > Marine > Unclassified | place: USA: California...
GAAGGAGGGCCGCCCGCTCCCGAAGCTGGCGCCGCCACCCACAACACCTGCCGTGGCCCGCTCAACCCCAGCGGGCCCTACGACACCCGTGGCCCGCTCAACACCAGCGGGCCCTACGACACCCGTGGCCCGCTCAACACCAGCGGGCCCTACGACACCCGTGGCCCGCTCAACACCAGCGGGCCCTACGAGTGGAGGCGGCGTTCGGTGATTGTCGATCGCCGGGTGTTGCCGCACCTCGACTGGCCGCTGCTGGCGGCGGTGGTGGTGCTGACGTTTGTCGGGTTGGCCACCATCTACTCGGTCACCTGGAACATCGCCGCGGGTGCGCCGGGCACGGAGTTCTGGCGGCAGTTGTACGCCATTCCCGTCGGCATCCTGGCGCTGGCCGTGTGTCTGTTTGTCGATTACCGCACGCTCGCGCAGCGCGCCGCGCTGATCTATCTCGCCTTGGTCGCGGCGTTGATCGCCGTGCTGGTGTTCGGGGTGGTGGTCAAGGGCGCGCGACGATGGATCGATCTGGGGGTTGGCTCGCTGCAGCCTTCGGAGTTCGCACGTCTCGGCGTCGCCCTCATGCTCGCCATGTGGTTTGGTGACGGCCACAGGAATGCCCGGTCGATCGCGGATCTGGCGTGGGGCGCGGTCGTGGTAGCCGTGCCACTGGGGTTGATCTTCTTCCAGCCGGACTTCGGCACCGCCGCCACCCTGGTGTCGGTGTATGTCGGCGTGGTGTACCTGGCCGGTCTTCCGCTGCGCTGGGTGGGGATGGGCCTGCTGGCGGTCGCGTTGCTCTCGCCGGTCGTCTGGACCTGGGGGCTGCAGGACTACCAGAAGGGCCGCGTGATCACGTTCCTCGATCCCGAGCGCGACCCCCGTGGCGCGGGCTGGCAGCAGATCCAGGCCAAGGTCACCGTGGGGTCCGGGGGGTTGTTCGGCAAGGGATTCCGGCAGGGCACCCAGGGGGCCTACCGGTTTCTGCCCGAAGGCCACAACGACTTCGTCTTCGCCGTGCTGGCCGAGGAGCACGGGTTCTTCGGGGTCATCGTCGTGCTCGGGCTCTATCTGTTTGTGGTCATGCGCAGTCTGGAGGCGGCCAAACTGGCTAAGGACAGGGTGGGCGCGTTCCTGGTGGTCGGGATCGTGTCCTGGTTTACGTTTCAGGTGGTGTACAACATCACTATGCAGGCCGGGTTGGTCCCCGTGAAGGGGCTGACCCTGCCATTGATGAGTTATGGCGGGTCGTCGCTGGTGGCGACGCTCGCCGGGTTTGGCCTCATCCTCAACGTGCGGATGCGGCGCTTTATGAATTAAGGATTTGGCTCCATGAACAAGGAGATGGTGATCTCCTCGACCCCGCACGAAACCCGTGTGGCGATTCTCGAGGACGATCAGGTGGTTGAAGTTTTCATTGAACGCGAACACTCGAGGGGCGTGGTCGGCAACATTTACAAGGGCCGCGTCTCGAAGGTGTTGCCCGGCATGCAGTCGGCCTTTGTGGACCTCGGGCTCGAACGGGATGCCTTCCTGTATGTGACCGACGTCATTGATCCGACGGCCGAAAGCCTTGAGGACGAGGACGAGCCCGGCATCGAACCGGTGCCCGTCCCGGAGGCGGGCGCGGTGGCGGACCTCGAAGCGCTGGCGCACGCCGAGGCCGGGGCCGCCGAGGTGGCGCCGGACGAGCCGGCGGTCACGGGCCCGGCACCTGAGGGAGAGCCGGGCGTCGGCTCATCCGCCCAGTCCGCCCAGCCGGCGGGTGGTGGCCAACGCCGCGGCGGCCGCGAGCGGGACCGCACAGCCCCCGACACCAAGATCGAAGACCTGCTCAAGGAAGGGCAGGAGGTCGTCGTGCAGGTCGTCAAGGAGCCGCTGGGGACCAAGGGCGCCCGCATCACGTCCCACATCTCGCTGCCCGGCCGCTTCCTCGTCTACATGCCGACGGTCGATCACATCGGCGTGTCGCGGAAAATCGAATCCCGCGAGGAGCGCCGCCGCCTCCGCACGATCGTCCAGAAGTTCAAGGAAGAGTCCGGCCTGCCCGGTGGTGTCATCATCCGCACGGCCGCCGTCAACCGTCCCGACGAAGACATCCTGAGCGACCTGCAGTACTTCAAATCGGTCTGGACGGAGGTGCAGCGGCGCAAGGATACCCAGCGCCCGCCGTGTGCGTTGTATCGGGAGGAAAGCCTTGTCGCGAAGTTGCTGCGCGACTTCCTCACCGAACAGTTCACGGCCATCCGCATCGATGACGAGACGGAGTACAAGCGGGTGGTGGCGCTGATGGGGCGCATCATGCCGTCGATGGCCGGCCGCGTGAAGCATTACAGCAAGGACTACCCGATTTTCGACGAGTACGGCGTCCAGACGGAAATCGACAAGGCGCTGCGCAGCAAGGTCTGGCTCAAGTCCGGCGGCTACATCGTCATCAACCAGACGGAAGCCCTCGTGGCCATCGACGTCAACACCGGGCGGTATGTCGGCAAGAAGAGCGCCGGGCGTCTGGAAGACACCATCGTGAAGACGAACCTGGAAGCCGCCAAGGAGATCGCACGACAGATGCGGCTGCGCGATCTGGGCGGCATCATCGTGCTCGACTTCATCGACATGGAAGACAAGAAGAACCGGCAGAAGGTGCTGGCGGCGATGGAGCAGGAATTACGGCGTGACCGCGCGCCGTCCAAGGCCGTGGCGGTCAACGATTTCGGGCTGGTGATTGTGACGCGCAAGCGCGTGAAAAGCAGCCTCGAGCGGTTGCTCACCGAGCCGTGTCCGTACTGCTCGGGGACGGGCATGATCAAGGCGAGTCCGACGATCTGTTACGACATCCTCACCGAGGTGAAGAAGGTCGCGTCAGACCTGGACGGCTACAGCCTGGTGTTGCGTGTGAACCCCGAAGTGGCGCGGGCCCTGCGCGAGGAGGGCCGCGGGGTGTTCAAGGAACTGGAGGCCACAGTCGGACGGTCGGTGACGGTCCGGGCCGATGAGCAGCTCCATCATGAGCAGTTCGACCTGATGGCCATGTAGGGCATAATGGCAGTCGTGGAGGCAACAATGACACGCAAAGCACTTCTTTCGATGTTGGCAGGGGCGATGGCGCTGGCGGCCTGGATGCCGGTCAGCCTGGCCGCGCAGACCGCGACCACACTCGGGACGGTTCAGCTGTCGCGTGGCGTGATGGCTGACGGCAAGGCGTTGCCGGCCGGCAGCTACAGCCTCCGCGTGTCCGCGGACCCGGTCACCGCCGTGGTCGGCCAGGGCGGTGACAACGCCAAGTGGGTGGAATTTGTGCAGGGCGGTCAGGTCAAGGGGCGAGAACTCGCCTCCGTGATTCCGTCCGCCGAGGTCAAGCAGGTCGTCAAGGGCGCGGCGCCCGCCGCCGGCGGCGTCAAGGTCGAACTGCTTAAGGGCGCGGAATACATCCGCATCTGGGCGAACCGCAGCGGCAATCACTACCTCGTGCATCTGGTCGTCGGCCAGTAGCACCGGGCCGGACGTGGGGCAGCCCGTCAGGGCTGCCCTCACCTACCTCTTCACAATCACGACATTCCCGCTGAAGCTCTTGGCGGTGATGGTGGCACTGCCGTCACCAAACGTGCCGCGCAGCTGGCGCGCCGCGCGCCGCTGCGTCGACACCGCGCCGGTGCCCTGCAGCGGCAGCGCCGAATTCACCGAGCCATTAAAGGTGTCCGCGTCGAGCGTGAATCCGATCGTGTCGTCCAGCGCCAGCCGGACGTTGCCCGCCTGACTCTTGAAGTCGTAGCGGCCCCGGGCCTCAAGCGGGCCCTCAAAACGGACATCCCCTGACATCGTGTGCAGCTTCACGTCGCCGGATTTCAGGCCGACGACCGAGACGGTGCCGCTGATCGTGCCCAGGGTCACGCGTCGCGCGCTGACATTGGTGGCCGTCACATCGCCGCTCATCGTGCCGGCATCGAGGGGCCCGCTGGTCTCCGTGTCTCGCAGCGTGATGCTCCCCGACACGGTCTTGGCCGAGATGAGCTGCGTCGCCCCGGTCACCTGCACATCGCCACTGGTCGTGTGGACGGCGAGTTCGCCGCTCATCGCCCCCGCGATCACGTCCCCGGACACGGTCTTCGCCGTGATGCGCGTGCCGGCCGGTGCCGTGATGACGTAGTGCACGGTCACGCTGTAGCTGGACTGCCGTTCGTTGGGATAGACCGTCCGCGCCGTGGCCCGGTCGCCGCGGTGCATCGTTTCCACACGCACACGGGCCAGGCCGGTCCGCGCGTCCGCCTCCGTGCGGCCACGCGCCTGCCGCGTAATCTCGATCGTGAGTTCACGCCCGGGTCCGGGCACGATCCGGATATCCCCTGACAGGTTGTCGATGTCAAACACCCCGGCCGTGCCGATCGCAAACGTCCGAGTCTCGCGGTCGGTCTGCGACGCCGGAAAATTCCGCTGCCACGGCATGTTCGCGAGGCCTTCGACAGCGGCGCCGATCTCGCGCGTGGCCAGCGAGAGCTCCCGGCTGAGGTCCCTGCGCGCGTCGGGCCCAAACGCCTCGCGCATCGCGCGCCGGATCTCGGTGGCGGCTTCGCGGATGGCCTGGGTGTCGACCGTGACCCGCACATCGACCGGCTGTGCCGGGGACGGGGTGGGGGTCGCGCCGAGCATGGTGGCGACGGCAAGGCTGCCGAGAACAACACGAATGGATGACACGGGCATGACGAATCCTCTCCGGAACACTACGAAGTCTTGTTGACGAGTCCGGCAGCGGCTTCCGCCGCGCCGCCTGCATCACCCTGTCGCATCTCGTTCATGAGCACGACCGTGGACTGCAGGAGAGTGACCTTGTTGCGCAAGGCGTCAAAGAGGCTGGTGCGCGCCGGTTGACTCGCCGGGTTGGCGGTCAGCGCCGCGCGGCTTTCCGCGATCGCCGAGTCAATCGTCGTGACGTTTCGCTGCAGCGTCGCCAGCGTGTCGGGTGAGACGTTCTGCGTGCCGTCCTTCACCACGGTTTCGAGCATCGCAATGGCCCGTTCGTATTCCGCTTCTGCGCGTCGCAAGGTGTCCTCTACCGTTTCGACGGTGGGCGGCGCCGAGGCGTTGCTTTCGGCCGTCACGATCGGAGCGGCCGTGTCCGGTTGCGCCACCAGATACACGCCCGCGGTGACCAGCAGCAGGGTAGCCGCCAGGCCGAGCCACTGCCACGTGTCGGAGCGCCGCTGCGTGTGGCGCAGCTGCCCGGCGATGTTCTCCCAGACGTGCGCGGGCGGCGTGATGGGGCCGAGCGTGCTGGCCGCCATGCTGATGCGATCGAGATCCGTCACGAGCGCCCGGCACTCCGAACAGGACTGCAGATGGGCGTCGACCGCGGCGCGGGTGCCGGCGTCAAGCGCGTCATCAAGATAGTCGCTCACCTGCGCGAGCGCGTCATGACACGTCATCGCGATCCTCCCCGGGACGTCGTGAGGGCGTCGCGCAGGCGCAGGCGCGCCTTGTGCAACTGCGACTTGGATGTGCCGTCCGAAATGCCCAGCATCGCTCCGACCTCACGGTGTTCAAACCCTTCCACATCGTACAAAACGAAAACCTCGCGGCAGCCGTCAGGCAACGTGGCGATCGCCCGCTCCAGATCGAGGCGATCAACCACGCCGAGTATCGGCCCGCGTCCACCCACCGGCGTCGGCGCGTCCTCTGCGTCGTACGAGTCGGTCACCTGGGCGGAGCGGTTCGCCCGGCTGCGCAGGAAGTCGAGGCACAGATTTGTCGCGAGTCTGAAGAGCCACGTCCCCAGTGACGAGTCGCCCTTGTAGAGCCCCAACTTGCGGTGAGCCGTCAGGAAAATATCCTGGAGCAGGTCCTCCGCGTCCGTGCGCCCGACCATGCGACACGCCAGCCCGAACAGCCGAGGCGAGTGCAGCCGGTACAACTCCTCGAACGCGCCCGGCACCCCTGATCGACACCGATCGGCCAGATCCATATCGGCGTGGGGGGCCGCGGACGTGTTCAGAGGGTTAGACGGGGCCATGGGGTCCGAACGTTGCTTTGCTAGGACAAGACGGCGGGACTCGGTCAGGAGTTCAGGGGAACCACCGCACCCCGGCGAATCCCGAGATACGCCCGCGGCGGATGGCCAGGCCCTCGGCGGCCAGCAACTGCGCTTTCAGTTGTGGCGACCGCCCAAACCCGCCGAGGCGCCCGCCGGCTGCTACGACCCGGTGATAGGGCAGACCCGGCTCATCGGCGCGCCGCAGGACCTGGCCGACGGCCCGAGCCGCGCCCGGCCGTCCGGCCAGCGCCGCCACGTCGCCGTAGGTGGCCACCCGGCCTGCGGGAATCCGCCGGAGGACCCGCGTCACACGCCGTGCAAAATCGGTGGCCGGCATCTCTGCCGCATCCTACTTCGCGCCGCGCAGCGCCGGCACCAGTACCTGGCCATCCACACGCGGCAACGTGAGTCCCAGAAGGGCCGCGAGGGTCGGCGCGATGTCGGCCGGGGTCGCCGGCACTAGATACCGACCCGGCGTGATCCCCGCACCGGCGAACACGACGGGCACACGCGTGTCGTAGCCCCACGGCGTGCCGTGTGTGGTCAGGCTCGAGGTCGACTGGCTCATCCAGAAGGGCGAGAGGATGAGGACCAGGTCTCCGCTGTGCTCAGGAACAAAACTGCGCCGCGTCATTCTGAGCACCGCATCGTCAGTCGCGATGCGCGGGGAGAGTTCGTCGGCCCAGTACACGCGGTCGATGGCCGGCATCGCCATCAGCGCCTGGGCCACGGCCGCGCGTGCCTCCGGGCGTTGACGCAGGTGTTCCAGCGTGGCCGGCTGCAGGTAGACGTTGGCCCCGACCGAGGTGAGCACATGGGGCCCCTCGCCCACCAACGGCGTCAGGGCCGTCTCGATCACGGCTCGCATGCTCGCGGTCGTGTAGCGGCCGGCCGTCGGGGTACCGAGTCCGACGCGTTCGGGGAGCGGCGACACGCCGTGGTCCGCCGAGAGCGCGATCACGTACTGATCGCGGCCCACGGTCTCGTCCAGCATCGTCAGCAACGCGCCGATGGTGCGGTCGAGGCGGGCGAGCGTGTCCTGCACCTCGTGGCTGTGCGGACCAAACCGATGCCCGACAGTGTCCAGCGCCGAAAAGCCCAGCGCGAGGTAGTCGGTGCCACCCGGAGTCCGACCCATGTTCAGGTCCGCGACGAGGTGCTGCGCGAGCGCGCCGATGGCGGCGTCACTGACCGGCGATCGGGACCAGGCGGTGGCAAAGGCGTTGTCGGGAACACCGTTCGGGCTGATCAGGCGGTGCGGAAACGTGCGCGGTTCACCTTCACCGGCGGCATCATCGACAAAGCGGTACTGATCAAGCGGCAGGAGGCGATCCCACGTGCGGCCGTAGTCCGCGCTGATGGGGTGTGCAGCCGCCCAGCGATCCACGGTGGGCCACGCCGCCTTCGTGTACGTCGAGGACGTCGCCCAGGACCCGTTGCTCTCCGTCCACGCGACGTAGGTGGTGGGACTGGGCCGGCCGGCCATCGTCAGCGCGCTGCGGGGCTTCTGCGAGAGACTCACAATCGTCGACGGTCGCTCCCGCTGCGCGCGCAGTTCATCGGCCAGCGTATTGACGCGCAGATAGGTGGGCCCATGCCGTTCAACGCCGCGGCCACCCCCGAGCGGCACCGACTCGGCTGACGCGTCCTCGGTGCACTGAACCTGCTTGCCCAACGCGCGGTCGTACCACTCGTTCCCCACCATGCCGTGGGTTGCCGGCAGCGCGCCTGTCGCGATCGTGGCGTGTCCTGCACACGTGACGGTGAGAGCGTACGGATACTCGGCGAGAGGAAACACCGCACCCGTCTCAAAGATCCGGCGCAGTCCCTGGGTCCACTGGTGCCCGTAGAGTGTCGGGTAGTCCGCGCGCATCTGATCGACCACCAGCACGACGACCAGGCGCGGGGGCGTGGGCTGCGCCGACAGCGGCTGGGCGAGGATCAGCAGGGCAGCAACGGCGAGCAGGCGAACACGCATGGGGACCTCTTCTTCAGGATGCCGACGTCCTTACTTCTTTCCACTGAGCGAGCATAAGGTCGCGATGTACAGGGAGTACGTCGCCTGCCCGAGCCAGAACCAGGCGGGCGCGAGATCCGGCTCCAGGATGCCGGGGCGATGGACGAAGGCGATGGCCGCGTGTACACCAAGAGCGATCGCGGCCACGTGCAGCGCCAGGATCGGTTCACACCGGAGGACGAGGACGGCCGCCGCGATGGGCAGCAGGCCCAGGGCGGCATCAAACCGCGCCATCGGCGCCGTCTCGCCGCTGACAGCCAGGCCGATGACCACTGCACCCTGCACGGCGAGCACCAGGGCCGCCCACTGCGACAGATGGAGCTGTGCCACCAGCCGCGCCGGTGACGCGGAGGCCGCGCGCGTCAGTCGCCACGTGGACACCGTCAGCGCAAGGGCCGACACCAGTGCGGCAGTGAGAAGGACGCGGGCTGTCTCGGTCACAAGTCCAATATACTTGGCGCTGCATGCGAGCGCTCGACATCATCCGCGCCAAGCGCGACGGCCGAGTGCTGACACGCCCGGAGATTGACGCCTTCGTCACAGGCGTCACCGACGGCTCCTGGCCCGATTACCAGGTCTCGGCGCTGCTGATGGCCATCCTGCTGCGGGGGATGACCATCGACGAAGCGACCGACCTCACCCAGTCGATGATTGGGTCGGGCGTCCGTCTGGACTGGTCGGATATTGCCGGCGACTTTGCGGGCGGCGTGGCCGTGGACAAACACTCCACGGGCGGGGTGGGCGACAAGACGTCCCTGATCCTCGCGCCGCTGGCCGCAGCCTGCGGCGCCCTTGTGCCCATGATGTCGGGCCGCGGCCTGGGCCACACCGGCGGCACACTCGACAAACTCGCGGCGATTCCCGGTTTCACCACGGATCTTTCACCGGCCCGGATGCGGGCCGCGCTCGTCGCCACCGGGTGCGTGTTGATTCGCCAGACCGCCGACGTCGCCCCCGCCGACCGGCGCCTGTATGCGCTGCGCGATGCCACGGCCACGGTCGAAAGCCTCCCCCTCATTTCATCGTCGATCCTGTCGAAGAAGGTCACCGAGGGCATCGGCGCCCTCGTCATGGACGTGAAGGTCGGGTCGGGTGGGTTCATGGAACAGTTGGACGAGGCCCGCGAGCTGGCCCGGTGGCTGGTGGGCATTGCAACCCGGAGCGGCGTGAGGACGGAGGCCGTGCTGACCCGCATGGACACGCCGCTGGGCCTCGCGGTCGGCAATGCCAATGAAGTGCACGAGGCAATCGCGACCCTCAAAGGGCAGGGGCCGGCCGATCTGGAGGCGTTGTCCGTCCATCTCGCGGCGCGGATGCTGATCATGGCGGGGGCCGCGACGGAGCACGACGCCGACGCCAGGGTTCGCGACGCATTGACCAGCGGGCGCGCCCTGCAGAAGTTCGCGGATATCATCACCGCGCAGGGTGGGGACCCGCGGGTGATCGACGATGCCTCGCTGATGCCCATGGCCGGGCGGGAAGCCGTGATCGCCGCGTCCCGCCGCGGATTCGTGTCCAGGATTCATGCCGGGGCGGTGGGCCATGCGGCCGTCGTGCTCGGCGCGGGCCGCGACCATGTCGATGGCGTCATCGATCCGGGCGTCGGGATCGAGGTGGTGGCGCCTGAGGGCAGCGAAGTCCGGGCCGGTGATCCCGTCCTGCGGGTGCTCTACCGGGAATCGGCGAAATTGGAGGCGGCGCTGGCGCGCCTCGCCTCGGCGGTGGACATCGCGGACGTGGCCCCGGCCACACGTCCGCTCATTCTCGAAACCATTCGTGCGCAGGAGACGGCCCGATGACAGCACCGACAAAAGACCAACGACTTCGACTGATGGCGGCGATCGCGGCCGTGGTGCTCGGCACGGCAGTGGTGCTCGCGGCCAACGTGTTGCCGACGGCGGTCCGCGGCGCGCTGGGCATCGTGGTGTTCCTCCTGGTGGTGGCGTCGTTCTCCAGCAGGTTGTCGGCGGTGAACTGGCGGACGGTGGGGTGGGGCCTCGCTCTGCAGTGGGGGCTCGCGCTCTTCATCCTCAAGTTTGAAATCAACGGCTGGCGGCCCGGCTACGCGTTTTTCTCCTGGGTCTCCAGCGTCGTGAAGCAGTTTCTGGAATTCACCACGTCCGGTGCGACCTTCGTGTTCGGCGGGCTGGCCGATCAGGCCGTGATGGAGAAGGTGTTTCCAGGCGGGTTCGTGTTTGCGTTTGTCGCGCTGCCGACGATCATCTTCGTCTCGTCGTTTTTCACCGTCCTCTACTACTTCGGCGTCCTGCAGTTCATCGTGCGCGTGATGGCGAAGGCGATGATGTATCTGATGCGGACGAGCGGCGCCGAGACGTTGTCGGCCGCGGCCAATGTGTTCATGGGCCAGACCGAGGCGCCGATCATCGTCAAGCCGTATGTGCCCAAGATGACGCAGTCGGAACTGCTGGCGATGATGATTGGCGGCATGGCCACCATCTCCGGCGGCGTCATGGCGGTTTACATCACACTCGGCGCCGACCCGGTGGCGATTCTGACGACGAGCGTCATGGCCGCGCCGTGTGGCCTGTACCTGGCCAAGATCCTGATGCCGGAAACTGAAGTGCCGGACACGATGGGCGAGGTGCGCACCAGGGTCGAGCGCACCCATGCGAACGCCGTTGATGCGGCCGCCGCCGGCGCCTCGGACGGCACGACCCTGGCCATCAACGTGGCCGCGATGCTGATTGCGTTTCTCGCCTTCATCGCCATGTTTGACTACATGCTCGGGGCTCTGCAGCCGGGCCTCACGCTGGCGGCGATCTTCGGCAAGGTGTTCGCGCCCGCAGCCATTCTGATGGGCGTGCCGATGGCAGACGTGCCGGCCATCGCCGACTTGCTGGGCACCAAGCTCATAGCCAATGAGTTCGTCGCCTACGTCAAGTTGACCACCGAGTATCGCGAGACGCTGAGTCCCCAGGGTTTCGTGCTCGCGACGTACGCACTGACCGGGTTCGCCAACGTGGCCTCCATTGGCATCCAGCTCGGCGGCATTGGGGCGATGGCGCCGGACCGCCGCGGTGACCTCGCCCGGCTCGGTGGCCTGGCGTTGCTCGGTGGATTTCTGGCGACCGTCATCAACGCGTCAATTGCGGCGATGCTTCTGTAGGAATCGTGACGATGTCGATGTTTGACCAAAGCACCGAGGCGGCGGCATTTCTTCGCGCCCGGCTGGGCGCCGTGCCGGACGTCGCCGTCGTTCTCGGCTCAGGCCTGGGAGATTTTGCGACAGGGCTGACCGATGCCGTCACCGTGCCCTATCAGGACATTCCGCATTGGCCGCGGGCGACGGTGGTGGGACATGCCGGAACGCTGGTGGCCGGAGGGTCGAAGGGACGCCGGGTGCTGGCACTGGCGGGACGTGCGCACTTCTACGAGGGGCATCCGTTGACCGTGGCCACGTTTGCGATGCGGGTGCTCGGACAACTCGGCGTGAAGCACGTCGTACTGACCAACGCCGCCGGCGGTATCAATACGCGGTTCTCGACCGGCGCCCTGATGGTGATTGACGATCACATCAACGCGATGGGGACCAATCCCCTCATCGGGCCGAACGACGACCGATTCGGCGCACGGTTCCCCGACATGTCGGAGGTCTATTCGGCACGGTTGCGGGCGATTGCCGACCAGACCGCCGCGGCCCTGGGTGTACCGATCGAACACGGCGTGTACGTCGCGGTCTGCGGGCCGAGCTACGAAACCCCCGCCGAGATTCGGGCGTTTCGCACCATGGGGGCCGATGCCGTCGGCATGTCCACCGTCCCGGAAGCCATCGTCGCGCGGCACCAGGGGCTTGAAGTGCTCGGCATTTCCTGCATCACCAACCCGGCCGCCGGCGTGTTGCCGCAGCCGCTGGTGCACGACGAAGTCATGGAGACCGCCCGGCGCGTGCGCGGCGCGTTTATCGCGCTACTGGAGGGGATCATTGCGCGCCTCTGAGCCGATCGACGTCCTGGTGACGGCCGCGCGGGAGGCGCGTGACCGCGCCATCGCGCCGTACTCCCACTTCCGGGTCGGGGCGGCGCTTGAGACGGCCGACGGCCGGATCATCACCGGCTGCAATATCGAGAACGCCTCCTACGGCCTGACGACCTGCGCCGAGCGCGTGGCGTTGCTGAAGGCCCTGTCTGAGGGGCATCGGGTCTTTACGCGGATCGCGGTGGTCGCCGACACCGCCGCACCGACGCCGCCGTGCGGGCCCTGCCGTCAATTGCTCTGGGAGTACTGCGGAGATATTCCGGTCATCATGGCGAACCTCGCCACGGTGACGTCCACCACGCCACTCGCGGCATTGTTCCCGATGCCGTTTGACCACCGTTCCCTCTGATGCTGCCGACGATCGCCTGGGACCTCGACGAGATCGTCATGATCGATCAGCGGAAGCTGCCGGGGCAGGAGATCTACGTGCGCTGCCGGACGGCGAAGGACGTCGCGAAAGCGATTACCACGATGGTGATCCGTGGCGCGCCGGCGATTGGTGTCGCCGCCGCTATGGGCATCGCCGCGGGGATGAAACGCAGCAAGGCCACCGGCACCCGGCAGTTTACGGTCGAGTTCAATCAGACGTGTGACATGTTGGCGGCGACACGCCCGACGGCGGTCAACCTGTTCTGGGCGGTTGCGCGCATGAAGCGGTCGTTCGGCGCCGGCGCACTGGCCGGGGAATCGGCCGCCGAACTTGCGGGCCGGCTGCGACGCGAAGCGGACGCCATTCACGACGAGGACGTGGCCGCGTGCCGGGCCATCGGCGACGCTGGTGCGACTGTGGTGCCCGCAGGCGCGCGCATCCTGACGCACTGCAATGCCGGCGCGCTGGCGACCGCCGGTTATGGCACCGCGCTCGGCGTGATTCGATCGGCCTCGGCGCAGGGCAAAGTGGCGCACGTCTTTGCCGATGAAACGCGACCGTTTCTGCAGGGCGCCCGCCTCACGGCGTGGGAACTGGTCAACGACGGCATCCCGACCACGGTGATCACCGACTCCATGGCCGGGCTGCTGTTGCGGGATCAGAAAATTGATCTCGTTGTCGTCGGCGCCGATCGCATTGCGGCGAACGGCGATGTCGCGAACAAGGTCGGGACGTACACCCTCGCGATGCTGGCGCACGCACATCAGATCCCGCTGTATGTGGCGGCACCGTGTTCGACCATCGATCTCGACACGTCCGACGGGTCGGGCATCCCGATTGAAGAGCGGAGTGCCAAAGAGGTGACCCATGTCGGCGGCACACAGGTCGTGCCCGACGGGGCGACCGTCTGGAATCCCGCGTTCGACGTGACGCCGCACCGGTTGATCGCGGGCATCATCACCGAGCACGGGATGATTCGTCCGCCGTATGTGGAGAGCCTGCGGTCCATGGCCCGGGGGGCGCAGGCATGAGAGTGCTCGGCATCGAAACGTCGTGTGACGAGACGGCAGCGGCGGTGGTGGCGACGACCGGTGACGCGGCGAATCCGTGGGTGGTGCAGTCGAACATCATCGCCTCGCAGACCGCGATTCACCGCGAGTGGGGAGGCGTGGTGCCCGAACTTGCCTCGCGCCAGCACTTGCGCGACATCTGCGGCGTGGTCGATCGGGCGCTCGACACCGCCGGGTGTGGATGGGCCGGCATCGACGCGTTCGCGGTGACCCAGGGGCCGGGACTGGTCGGCGCCTTGCTGGTCGGGGTGTCCTATGCCAAAGCCGCTGCGCTCTCGCTGGGGAAGCCGATCGTGCCCGTCCATCATCTCGCCGGACACATCGAGTCCATCTGGCTGGAGCACGGGCCGATTCCGCTGCCGGCCGTGGTGCTCGTCGTCTCCGGGGGGCACACGAGCCTGTATGAAGTGCCGGCGCCCGGCGTGTACCGGCTCGTGGGGCGGACACGCGATGATGCCGCCGGGGAGGCATTCGACAAGGTTGCCCGACTGCTCGGTCTCGGCTACCCCGGGGGACCGGTGGTCGACCGACGCGCAAAACTCGGCCGCGATCAGGCGGTGGCGTTGCCCCGCCCCCGGTTTACCGGGCCGTCGCGGTCAAAGCCCCATCTCGAGGGAATGACCGAGTTCAGTTTTTCAGGACTCAAGAGCGCGGCGGTGCGCCTGTTGCAGCAGCGTCAGGAAGCCGGATCGATGACTGAGGCGGAGGTGAACGACTTCTGCGCGAGTTTTCAGCGCATTGTGGTGGAGACGCTGGTGGATCGCACGTTTGCTGCCGCAGCCACGCTCGGTGCGCGCAGTGTCGGGATTGCCGGCGGCGTGTCGGCCAACAGTCGTCTTCGGTCCGACGCGCTCGCGCGCGGAGTGTCGGAAGGGATTCCGGTGTTTGTGCCGCCGCTGTCGCTCTCGACCGACAATGCCGCGATGATTGCCGCCGCCGGGCTGCGGCGTCTTGATGGCGGGGCCGAGTCGGCGCTCGACTTCAACGCCGACCCCGCGTTGCCCATGCCGTAACAGAGTCAGCGAATACGCGTGGCGTCTCGTCCGGGCCGGTCGACCGACGCCGGCGTGTCGCGCGCAGTCGCGGGACAACCGCACGAGGTCGCCGTTGTATTCGATTCCAAGGGCCCGGGCGCCGCGCTGGGCGCCGCATCGTGGCGTACAAAAAGAAACCGGCCCCCAGGCGTGAGCCCGGGGGCCGGTTGTGTAAACCGCGCGATCTTACGCGAGGCGAACGTTCTCGGCGCGGGGACCCTTCGGACCCTGACCGGTGTTGAACGTCACGGCCTGGCCTTCGCGCAGCTGATCGAACTGCGCGTCGACGACCGCCGACTGGTGGAAGAAGTACTCGTTGCCATCGGTCGCGGCAACGAAACCGAAACCCTTGTCGCTTACCAAACGCTTGATCGTGCCTGTCATGTTAGTCATATGTGTTCTCGAAATACTCACGTGCTGAAATCGCCAAAGTACGCGGCTGAAACATCTCTCTCAACGGCGTGCGAATCGTGAGCACTGTCATTGAATCGCCCAAAACGGGCGGCCGACGAGGGCATGGCGAACACCCTCTCCGTGGGAACTGAAGTATTCAGTTCGGCTGGATGTCCCCACGATAGCACAGTTTGAATCGGGGGCATAATCGACGGCTCATGGATGCGATGGACCTGGTGCGGCGTGTGTTTGCTTCGGCCAATGCCGCAGCTGTGGATGACATCCTCGCCTGGTACGACGCCGAGTCGGCCCTCGACGTGGTCGGATCCGCGGGGGGCCTCGTCACGCGCGGCCATGCCGGCATCAGACGCGCGTGGCTCGGCCCGCTCGCCGGGCGCTACGACGTGCGCCGCGTCGCGGGCATCGAAACCGGGTGGGGCTGGGTCCGCGCCGACTGGGTGAAGGACGGCCAGCCCGGGTACGCCTATTTCTGGATCGAGGAGGATCGCATTCGCAGGCACCGCCACGTGGTGGTTGGCGCCCGTGAAACCCAGGGCGCCCTGCGAACACCGTCGAGGCGCCCCGTGTTCGGCGTGGGGGCGGTGGTGTTCGACGATCACCACCGGGTGTTGCTCGTGAAACGTCTGCACGAACCGCTGGCGGGGCAGTGGAGTCTGCCCGGAGGCCGGCTCGAAATCGGTGAGACACTCGAAGCGGCGACCGCGCGGGAACTGCTGGAGGAAACGGGGCTGCACGTCGACGTCGGGCCGCTGGTGGAGGTCTTCGACCGGATTCTGCTCGATGCCGACGGGAACGTGCAGCATCACTATGTGATCGCCGATTATTTGTGCACGGTGCGAGGCGGCGAACTCTGCGCGCAGTCCGATGTCAGCGACGCCGCGTGGGTTTCGATCGCCGACGTCCCGGCGTACATCGTGACGGACAAGGCCCGGGATGTGATTGCCAAAGCCCGGCGGATGGCGGAGTGACTATGAAACGAACATGGCTAGCGGTTGTTGTGGTGTGGGTGGCTGTGGTGTCCGCACCGCTGTCGGCCGAGTTGCGGTTTACCACGAAAATCACCGCACGCGCGGTCCCAGGGGCGCCGCCACCGAGTGGCATGCTCGCGGCGATGGGCGACGTGGTCGGACAGGTGATCAACGAGCAGTTCGGCGGCCCCGATGGTGTGGAGACGATCACAACGGTCCATGAAGACGGCCGGATGCGCGTGGAGTCTGCGAAGTCGTTCAGCGGGCTGCCGGCCGGGGCGGTGGTGCTCACGCGCGCGGACGGCACCTCGGTGGGGTATGACCCGGCGGCAAAGACCTGGTGGAAGATGCCGGACCCCGGCACCGACCCTGCGGTAGCCGGGATGATGGCCCGGATGAAGCCCGAGCTCTCCTCCAAACGAACCGGCGAATTTGTGACCGTCACCGGGCTCCGCGCGGAACGCGTGACCGTGCGCATGCGGATTCCGATTCCCATGCCTGAGGGGGTGGACCTGAGCCAGGTGCCGCCGGAACTGCTGGCGATGATTCCCAGGGAACTCGTGATCGAGGGGGACAGCTGGGTGGCGGCGGCGTTCGGCAAGTACATGAAGGCCGGCCTGGCCGCCCTGAGTGCAGGGCCGATGGCACAACTGGGGTTCGACACGCTGGGGAAGAGTCTTGACGGCTTTCCGGTGCGGTCCGTGATGCGCACATCCGTGCCCGCCGCGATCGAGATCGAGACGCTGGTGACCAAGGTCGGCGAAGAAGCGGTGCCGGCGTCGGTGTTTGAGGTGCCGGCCGGCCTGCGTGAGATTCCGTTTCCCGGAGGACTGTAAGCGATGAGCGATTTGTCGAGAGCCCGGGCGTGGGCCCTGGTCACGGAACACGTGCAGAGCGAGAGCCTGCGGAAACATCTGCTCGCGGTGGAAGCGGCTGTTCGCGGGTATGCGAGACGCGCGGGAGAGGATGAAGAGGCCTGGGGATTTGTCGCCCTGGTGCACGACTTTGACTACGAGAAGTATCCCGATCGCGAAAACCATCCCTACCGCGGGGTCGAGATTCTCACGGCCCTGGGGTACCCCGCATGGGTGACCCGCGCCATCCTCTCGCACGCGGATTACAGCGGGGTCACCCGGGAGTCCCCGCTGGAAAAGACCTTGTTTGCGTGCGACGAAATGGCCGGGTTCATCACGGCGGCCGCCCTCGTCCGGCCGTCGAAAAGCGTGATGGACCTGGAAGCCTCGTCGGTCATCAAGCGGATGAAGGACAAGGCCTTTGCCCGCGCCGTGCCGCGCGAGGACCTGAAGAAGGGGGCGGAGGAGATGGGCCTCCCGCTCGTCGACCACATCACGAATGTGATTGAATTCCTGCGCGTCGAGGCCGACGCGCTCGGGCTTCGTGGTGCGCCGTAATTTCGCGGCGGACGAACTCCGGGTCGCACCTGTGCGTATACGTTACTGACTTATGGCGGACACATCCCCCGCGGTCGTCCTCGATCGCGTGAGCGTCATCTACGGCAAGAACCGCGCGCTGCGTGACGTGAGCGCGGTCTTCCCCCCAGGGGCTGTCGGGCTGCTCGGGCCCAACGGCGCCGGCAAGAGCACCATGCTCAAGTCGCTGCTGGGGTTCATCCCCCCGGCCGGCGGACGACTCGAGGTGCTCGGCATGAACGTCGCGGACAAACCGCTGGAGGTGCGCGCCCGTATCGGCTACATGCCCGAGACCGACGGACATATTCCCGGCATGAACGCCGTGACCTTTGTGGCCTACTGCGGTCAACTCGCCGGCCTGCCCAAAGCCGACGCGATGCAGCGGGCCCACGAGGTGCTTTTTTATGTGGGGCTGGGCGAGGCCCGGTACCGGAACGTCGAGACCTACTCGACCGGCATGAAGCAGCGCATCAAGCTGGCGCAGGCGCTGGTGCACGACCCGGATCTGGTCTTCCTCGACGAACCCACCAACGGCATGGATCCGAAGGGGCGCGAGGAAATGCTCACGCTCATTCGCGACATCGCCCACAACAAGGGTATCAATCTGATCCTGTCGTCCCACCTGCTGCCCGACGTCGAACATGTGTGTGACCACGTGGTGGTGCTCGACAAGGGGACGGTGGCCACACACGGCACGATCGAGGATTTGAAGGGCCCGAGCGGACGCGTCTATGAAGTGCGCGTCAAGGGCGACCTGGCCCCCTTTGTCGCCGCGCTGGAAGGTGCCGGGATGGAGTGCCACGAAACCGACGAAGACATCATGCGCGTGTTTGTGCGCGGACCCGTCCACGCGGCGGGTGAGGATCAGCGGACGATTTGCGGCATCGCCGGCCGGGCCAACGTGCAGGTCCGGCATCTGAAGGCGAGCCTGCCGACACTGGAAGATGTGTTTGCGCGCGCGATAGGTGAAGTATGAGTCCCATTCACGATCAGTCCTATCGCCGCTATGCCGGGGAGCGCCGCCCGGTCGGGCACGCGTGGCGCGTGATTGCCTCCGATGGCATTCGCCAGATGCTCGCCAAACGCGCGTTCCTGGCCCTGCTCCTGGTTGCCTGGATCCCCGTCATCGTGCGCCTCGTGCAGATGTACTTTGCGACGAGTGTGCCGCAGGCGGCCGGCTTCCTGTCGATTACGGCCGATACCTACCGGGACTTCCTGGAACAGCAGAGCGTCTTTGTGTTCTTCATGACGATCTACGTTGGCGCCGGGCTCATCGCCAACGACCGCCGCGCCAACGCGCTGCAGATTTATCTGTCGAAGCCGATGCTGCGCGCGGAATACGTCGGCGGCAAACTGCTGGTGCTGGCGACGTTCCTGCTGTGTGTCACGCTGGTGCCGGGCTGGCTGCTGCTGCTCATGCAGATGGCGTTTGCCGGCAACGCGACTTTCATCGCGGCCAATCTGTATCTGATTCCGGCGGTGACTCTGGCCAGCCTGGTCATCGTCACCGTGGCGTCCTTCACGATGCTGGCGTTGTCGTCACTGTCGAAATCCAGCCGGTTCGTCGCGGTGATGTACACCGGTGCGATCTTCTTCACGGCGGCGCTGTATGGCGCGTTGTCCTCCATCTTCGGATCCACGCGCGTCGCGTGGGTGTCCATCGGGGCCAACATGGAGCAGGTCATCGATGTGATCTTCCGCAAGACACCGCGGTATGAAGTGCCCACGGTGATCTGTGTGATGGTGCTGCTCGCGCTTGTCGTGGTCTCGATTTCCATTCTTGAACGGCGCGTGCGCGGCGTGGAGGTGGTGTCATGACGGACCCCATCGGCACCGCCGCGCCTATTGTGGCCGCGGATCACCTGTCCAAGTGGTACGGACAGGTCATCGGGCTCAATGACGTCACCGTCACCGTGCCGACGGGCATCACCGGCCTGTTGGGGCCCAACGGCGCCGGCAAAAGCACGTTCATGAAGCTCATCACCGGCCAGCTCAGCCCCAGCAAGGGCAGTGTGAAGGTGTTGGGTGAGCCGATCTGGCAGAACCCCGGTCTCTATTTCCGCATCGGCTTCTGCCCGGAGCAGGACGCCTTTTACGAGCGGATGACCGGAATCGAATGGGTCGCCGCGCTGGTGCGGCTCAACGGCTTCACCGAAACGGAAGCGGCGCAGGCTGCTGAGCAGGCCCTCACGGCGGTGGACCTGATGGACGCCGCCAACAAGAAGATCGGCGCCTACTCCAAAGGCATGCGCCAGCGCGTCAAACTCGCGCAGGCCATCGTGCACGACCCGGCATTGCTCATCCTCGACGAACCGCTGACCGGCATGGACCCGATCGGCCGGCGCAAGACGATGAAGATGATCCGGGAGTGGGCGAAGCAAGGGAAGAGCATTCTCGTGTCGAGCCACATCCTTCATGAAGTCGAGTTGATGACGCCGAACATTCTGCTCATCAACAACGGCCGCATCCTGGCCGAGGGCAATGTCCACCAGATTCGCGACCTGATCGACGAACATCCGCACACGGTCTACATCCGCGCGGAAGACCCGCGGGGGCTCGCGAAGGAATTCCTGACGCACGCCGATGTCCTGAGCATGCGGTTTGAACCCGGGGCCGTCATTGTCGAAACCGGCAAGCCTGATGAGTTTTATGCGCGGCTGACCGAACTGGTGGCCGCGGGGCAGTGCGGCGCGGTCGACGAGGTCACGTCGCCGGACGACAACCTGCAGGCGGTCTTTCAGTATCTGGTGAAGCAATGACACAGCCTCAGCGCAGCGCGCCCAGCCTCCTGACCGCCTCCCTCCGCGTGTTCGAGATGTCGCTCGGCGAGATGTTGTGGTCCCGCCGGACGATTTTTATGGGCCTCGTGGTGGGATTGCCGGTGCTCATGGCCGTGGTGGTCCGGTTGTTTGATCTGGCCGGGGCCTCGGGGATTCGCGTCAACAACATGGCCGTGAACGGCCCGGCGATTTTTGGCCTGATGGTGTGGGCGTTTTTCGTGAAGTTCAGTGTGCCCGTGCTCGGCGTGTTTTACGGCACGTCGCTCATTGCCGACGAGGTGGAAGACAAGACGATCACCTACCTGTTCACCCGTCCCATCGCGCGTGAAGCGGTGCTGATCGGCAAGTATCTGGCGTATCTGGCCTGCACGATATTTGTCGTGTTGCCGTCCATGGTCCTGGTCTGGATTCTGGTGATCCCGATGGGGGGCAGCCTCGGGGCCAACTTCCTCGACCTCGTCAAGGACCTCGGGATTGTGGCCGTCGGCCTGGCCGTCTACGGGGCCGTGTTCGCCTTTATCGGGGCCTACTTCAAGCGGCCGCTGCTCATCGGGCTGGCCTTCATCTTCGGCTGGGAAACGGCGGTGCTCGCGTTCCCCGGCTCGTTCAAGTTGTTTTCGGTGGCGTATTACATCCAGGGCCTCGTGCCCCATGCCATGCCGAACGACTCATTTGCCAGCATGATGCAGGCCATATTCCGCGAAACCCCGTCGCTGACCACCTCGCTCGCCACAATGGCGCTCATTTTGGTCGTGTTTTTGGGATTTGCGGCCCGTATTGTCGCCAGACGCGAATACGTCCTGGAGCAGTAAGGGCAGGCCGGGTGGCTCTTTTTCAGGTATTTTGTGGCACGAATGGACCGAACCAGGGACCTTTCGGGCAAAATCTCCGTATAGACGAGGCAGAGGGCAACGCCGTATGAACAAACGCACCCGGTATTTCTTGGTTGGTTCGACCGCAATTGTGGTCCTTGGACTCTGCACCGGACTGGTCGCTTTCTACAGCGGTGGCCTGAGTCTGACGTCATCGAGCCGCGGTCCGAGCGAGATGGCCTACCTGCCGGCCGATGCCGCCATGGTCGGCTACGCCAACGTGCGTGAGGTCATGACCTCGGAATTCCGCCAGAAGATGATCGCCGTGATTCCGAGCGGCGAGGAACGCGACGAGTTCCAGCGTCAGACGGGCATCGATGTCGAGAACGACATCGACACCGTCGTTGCGGCCTGGACTGTCGGCGAACCGGACAAACACGGCTTGGTGCTCGTGCGCGGGCGCTTCAACGACGGCCAGATTGAAGGCGTCATCCGGCAGCACGGCGGCACCACCGAGCAGTACAACGGTGTCCGCATGGTGATTGCGAACCCGCAGGCGATGCATACCGATGGAATGCCGCGTGATGTGGTGGAACCCAGCGAGTCTTTCGCGCTGGCCTTCCTCGAGACCGGGCTCCTGGCTGTGGGCAGCGAGACCGCCGTCAAAGGCGCCATCGACGCAAAGGCGTCGGGTAAAAACGCGACGACCAACGACGAGCTGATGAACTACATCAACGACATTCAGGCGGGACAAAGCGCCTGGGCAGTGGGTCGGTTTGACGCCATCAAGGGCTCGGCGGAAGTGCCGGATCAGATCAGGCAGCACCTGCCGGCCGTCCAGTGGTTTGCCGTCTCCACCCACATCAACGGGGGCGTCACCGGCACCCTCCGCGCTGAGGCGAGCGACGATGCGTCTGCCGAGAATCTGCGTGATGTGGTGCGTGGCGGCATGGCGATGGGACGCCTGATGTCAGGCAGTGACCCGCGCATGGAGATGCTCATCAACTCGCTCCAGATGTCGGGATCGGGCAAGACGGTGGCGCTGAGTTTTTCGGTGTCGCCTGAGATGATTGACGCGCTCAAGAGCGTCGCCGAGCTGGCCGACCAGGGCCAGCCGCGCACCGACCGCCAGTAACCGGCCGGTCAGGCACAGAATTCCGGGGGCGGCAGGGCAACCTGCCGCCCTTTTTGTGTCTAGAATGTAGGTCCGTTGCCAACTCGTGTCTTTTTCTACGGCACCCTCATGGCAGGGTTCGACCGGCGCCGCCGTGCCGGTATAGATGACGATCTGACCTTTGTGGGGCGAGGGTGGGTGTCGGGACAGCTGTACGACGTGGGGTTGTACCCGGCGGCCGTACCGTCCGATGACGGTCGCATCTGGGGCGAAGTCTACGAGACAACCGAACCCGCGCGGGTGCTCGATGGCCTCGATGCCATCGAAGGGTATGACCCGGCGGACGCCGACCGGAGTCTGTACCAGCGCCAGTCGGTGGCGGTGACGCTTGACGACGACGCCGTCACGACCGCGTGGATTTATTTCTACAACGCCCCGCTCGGCCACGCAGAACGGATCCCGTCCGGCGACTACCTGCAGCATCTTCGGCGGTAAGATCCCCCTCATGCCCGTCGTGATTCTTGGTGCCGCGCGCACCGCGATTGGCCGCTATGGCGGCACCCTTCGACAGACACATCCGGCAGACCTCGGCGCGCGAGCGGCGAGGGCTGCGATCGAACGCGCCGGGATTACACCAGACGACGTTGATGAAGCGTTCTTCGGGCACGGCCGGCAGGCCGGGTCGGGGCCGAATCCGGCGCGACAGGTGTGTCAGCGTGCGGGGCTGCCGTTCACCGCTCCGGCGCAGACCATCAATCAGGCGTGTGCCTCAGGGCTGCAGTCGGTCGCGCTGGGTGCGCAGGCCATCCTGCTGGGGCAGTCGAGGTTCGTGCTGGCGGGAGGCATCGAATCGATGAGCCGCATGCCGTACATGGTCGACGCCGAAGACGCGCGATGGGGCCACAAGATGGGGAACTTCACCCTCGTGGATGCCATGTATCGTGATGGGTTCCGGTGTTCGTTGTCCGGCCTGATCATGGGCGAGACGGCTGAAATTCTCGCGCGCCAGTACGGCATCACCAGAGAGGCGTCGGACGCCTTTGCGCTCGGCAGCCAGCACAAGGCGGAAGCGGCTGCTGCGGCGAGACGTTTTGCGGCCGAGATGGTTGCGGCGCCCGGCTACGACGGCAAGGGCAAACCGGTGGAACTCACCGTTGATGAACATCCGCGGGCCGGCAGCACCATCGAAGGACTCCGCAAGTTGCCGCTGACGTTTGGGATGGTCGAGGGACATCCCGGGATCATCACGGCGGGATCGGCGTCGGGCATTACCGACGGCGGTGCCGCGCTCGTGCTCGCCGATCAAGCCGAGGCCACACGTCGCGGCCTGACGCCCATGGCGCGCATCATCGGATGGGCAACGGCCGGCGTCGATCCCCGCATCATGGGCATCGGGCCCGTGCCTGCGGTGAAGAAGCTGTTCGCGCAGACCGGTCTCACCATGGACGACTTTGACCTCGTGGAACTCAACGAGGCGTTTGCCGTCCAGGTGCTGGCCGTCCTCAAGGACCTGCCGATTCCTGCGGAGAAGCTCAACGTCAACGGTGGGGCCATCGCGCTCGGACACCCCATCGGCGCCACCGGTGCTCGCATCCTGGTCACGCTGCTTCACGAAATGGTGCGCCGCGGCGCCCGTCGCGGCCTGGCCACCCTCTGCGTCAGCGGGGGACTGGGGATGGCGCTGGCCGTTGAGCGCGACGTGTAGCCGTTACTTCGCGAACGTTCTGAAGAAGCGTACCATCAGCGATCCTGCGGCGTCGGGCAACTGGTGTCCGCCCGCATGGATGTACGTGACGACGTCCGCGTTGACGCGATCGACAGGTAGGCCCTTCGTAGGGCGCGCTGGGTTTGAGCGCGCCGACGATGGCCGCCTGAAGTTCAGGCGGCCCTACGTGCCGAAAAACCTCCCAACCCTCCATGTCTCGTTGTGAATCCCCGGAGGCATATAATCGGCAGATTGTGCGAATCGCAGTAATCGCTGGAGATGGCATCGGCAAGGACGTGACCGCGGAAGCGGTCAAAGTGCTCACGGCAATTGGGGAGGTGTCAGGCGCCCCGCTGGAGCTGGAACACCTGCCGTGGAGTGCGGATTATTACCTGCAGTCCGGCATCACGATACCGCCCAACGGCTACGACATGCTGCGGGACGACTTCGACGCGGTCTTTCTCGGCGCGCTGGGCGATCCCCGGGTGCCCGACAACAAACATGCGCGCGACATCCTGCTCGGCGCACGTTTTGAACTCGACCTCTACGCCAACTACCGCCCGGTGAAATTGCTCAACGACGCGTTGTGCCCACTGAAAGATCGCGGCCGCAAGGACGTGAACTTCGTCGTGTTCCGCGAGAACACCGAAGGCGTGTACGTGAGCATCGGCGGGCGCTTCAAGGCCAATACGCCTGACGAAGTCGCGATTCAGGAGGAGATCAACACCTTCAAGGGTGTGGACCGCATCATCCGGCACGCGTTCGCCTACGCGGCGGCCAACGGCCTGACCAAGGTCTGCATGGCCGACAAGAGCAACGCCATGCAGCAGGGGCACGCCCTCTGGCAGCGCGTCTTCAAGTCGGTCGCGGCGGAGTACCCGGCGATCAAGGCGTCCCACATGTACATCGACGCGCTCGCGATGTTCCTGGTCAAGGACCCCGGCCAGTTCGAGGTGATCGTCACCAACAATCTGTTTGGCGACATCGTGACCGACATCGGTGGCGCGTTGCAGGGCGGGCTCGGCATGGCCGCGTCCGGCAATCTGCATCCCGGCCGGACGTCGCTGTTTGAGCCGGTGCACGGCTCGGCCCCGCCGCTCGCCGGCAAGAACATCGCAAACCCCATGGGGGCCATCCTTTCCGCCGGTCTCATGCTCGAAACGCTGGGCCGGGTGGACGACGCCAAGCGGATTGAGGCGGCTGTGGAGGCTGCCATTGTGGCCGGTGAGACCACCGGGGACATCGGGGGCACGAGGGGCACCTCCCAGGTTGGCGACTGGATAGTCGCCAATCTGAAAGCCTGAAACGCGCGTAGGTTGAATGTGATGGAAGACATCATTCGCCAACTGTTGACCGCCCTTGGGGAAGATCCGACCCGCGACGGTCTGAAAGAAACACCACGCCGGGTCGCGAAGTCCTTCGATTTCCTGACAAGCGGGTACCGCACGGATCTCGACGACGTCATCAACAAGGCGTTGTTTGATGTCGAGTACAGCGAGATGGTCATCGTCCGCGACATCGACTTCTACAGTCTCTGTGAACACCACATGCTGCCGTTTTTCGGCAAGTGTCACGTGGCCTATCTGCCGTCGAAGAAGGTGATTGGTCTCAGCAAACTTCCGCGGATCGTCGACATGTTTGCCCGACGCCTCCAGGTGCAGGAGCGGCTGACCGAGCAGATCGCCGATGCCATCACGTCGAAGATCGACCCCATCGGCGTGGCGGTCGTGATCGAAGCCACACACCTGTGTATGGCGATGCGCGGCGTCGAGAAGCAGAATTCCACCACCGTCACCAGTGCCATGCGCGGCACGTTCCGTGACGATCCCCGCACCCGCCACGAGTTCCTCGAACTGATCCGGCATCGCAAACAAGCGGAGTAGCTGGGCGGCTTGGCGGCTGTGCGGCGCACAAGGGGCGTGTGCGCATCCGGCCCGGATACTTCAAGCCGTGGTGCTGAGTCGGTATACTGCAGACATGCTCAAAATTGCCGCCAGCGCTCTGCTGGCTCTGGCTGTGATCGTGCCCGATGGGTACGTAGGGCCCGCTGAACGTCAGTGGGCCGAGTACGTAGGGCCCGCTGAACGTGAGCGGGCCGAGTACGTAGGGCCCGCTGAACGTGAGCGGGCCGGCACCGCTCTGGCGCAGGTAACCAACGAGTTCACGTGTGCCGCGCAGCTGGGCACCGGCCTCAAGAGCAAACGCACCTTCTGCGACATCATCATCGGCACTACGCTCACCGACGGCGTCCGCATGTCGATTCCGGCGCACACCGGACCGACGACGCTGCGGTTTGACCTGCACAACCGGTATCCCATGGCGCAGGAGGGCGCGACGCCCGCCCAGATGTATGCCAAACACACCGCAGTCGTCGCCGTGCTGAATCAGTTGGGAGACACGGTGGGCAAGGCGGCGGTCGCCCGCGAATTGCGGACCGATGTCGACATCTTTGACCGCGTCGAGGGAGGCATCGGCCCCGGCGGATCGATCATGGTGGCGCCGGGACGACCTGAAGCGGTTGTGCTCGAGCTGCCGGAGTCCACGACCGCCATTGCCATCGTGGGCATCAGTCTCGAGGCGACGTCGCTGTCAGTGCAGGGGACGTTTGTCACGCCGGGCCGCCCGGTGGCCGTGGGCAGCAACTTCCGGATTGAGTACACGCGACGATAGCTCCGACCTCAATGCACGTTCTTCGTCTTTTTCGTCAGGTAATCCTGCAGCACGTATTGCCCGAGTGTGTAGGGCGTGGTGAAGTAGGCCTTGCCGTGGCAGATGCGCGCCACCCGCCGCACAAATGACACGAGGTCGTAGTCGCGGGCCAGCATGAACGTGTTGATCATGATGCCGGCCCGGCGGCACGCGGCCACCTCCGCGAACGTCTCCCGCAGCACGTAGGGGTCGAGACCAAACGCGTTTTTGTAGATGCGGCCATCCGGCAGGCTGATCGCCGAGGGCTTGCCGTCGGTGATCATGATGATCTGCCGCATGTCCTTGCGCTGGCGTTCCAGCAGCCGCCGCGCCAGCCGCAGGCCTTCACGGGTGTTGGTGTAGTACGGACCGACGCGCACACGTCCGAGCTGGGCCAGCGGCACTTCCTCGGCGGAGTCGTGAAACAACACAACCTTCAGATCATCGCCGGGATATTGGTGCTTGATCAGGTTGGTGAGCGCGAGCGCGACACGCTTGGCAGGCGTGAACCGGTCTTCGCCGTACAACACCATGCTGTGACTGCAGTCGAGCAGCAGGACCGTGGCGCAGGAGCTCTGATAGTCGCCTTGCGTCACCATCAGGTCTTCGTAGTCCACGTCGAGGCCGTTGCCGCGCTGCACCGAGTTGAGAATCGTCGCCGACGCGTCCAGGTTCATCGTGTCGCCGAATTCGTAGGGCCGCGGTGGCCCCCCGGCATCGACACCCGTCGCCAGTTGCGTCGTGTCGTGCCGCCCGACACTGCTGCGCCCCATCGACCCAAGCAGGTCGCGCAGGGCGCGGTACCCCAGAAAGTCGAGCGCCTTGTCGGTGACTTCAAACCGTGTCGTGCTCTGGTCCGGGCCCGCCGTGCCCGCGGCCTGCTGTGACGGGGGCGTGCCGGTGGTCGAGACAAACCCCTGGTCGGTCAGCTGCTCGATGACCTTCTGGACGAGTGCCTCGATGCGGTCACGTGCCGACGGATCGCCAAGGTCCTTGACGAGGTTCTGCACCATGTCCTCGGACATGGCGCCGCCATTGAGGAGCGCATCGAGCACGGCGTCGTGCAGCGCCTGCATCGACTGGTCGCCGCCATCGAGCGGATCCCACGGATTGTTGAAGCCGCTCGACAATAGGAGGTCCGAGAGGCGCTCGAGGAGCGTCTCCATATCGACCCCGTCAAGCAGGTCCTCGACGTATTTCCCGTAGCGGTATTTCATCAGTTGTAGTACTTCTTCCGGCCCTTGGGACGACCTTCAGTCTCGTCATCCTCCTCAAGCATCGTCCGGATATCCGGATCCTCGACCCGCTCGCGCTTTGGACGACGCTCCTGGGGGGAACCCTCGATCCGTCCCTCATCGGTGCGGCTGATCTTCTTCGTGGCGCACAGCCCCTCGAGCACAAAGTCGACGAGCGAGGCGCGCGCGCCGGCCGAGGCGCCGATGGGGATGCGGAGGTGGGGCAGGGCGTCGTGAAGTGCGGTGATATCGGCGACAGAGTCGAGCAGCGCCTCTGCGCCGACGGTGTCCGCCAGATCGAGTGTGCCGCCGTCGTCGAACCAGTGAATCAACTGGCGCAGGTTGACCTTCGCGGCGTAGCCATCAAACACGGTGGCGATCGAGGCGCGCACGAGTTCCCCGGCCACGGCGTCGGCGCCCTTGAGCTCGCCCTCGTATTCGAGTTCGATCTTGCCGGTGAGCGCGGGCAGCGACGCATACAGGTCGCTGACGCGGGGCACGGCCACCGATTCGGCGTTCAGCGCCGCGCGGCGCTCGGCGTTTGAGACCACGTTTTCGATGGTCGTGATGGGCAGGCGCTGGCTGACGCCCGACCGGCGGTCCACCTTGGAATCCTGCCGCGCCTGAAACGCGATCTCTTCAATCACCTCGCGCACAAACGCGGGGACCTCGACCGGCACGGCCCCCGGGCGGTCCGTCCACGCCTCCTGCGCCGTGATGCTGATGGCCGCGTCGCGTGTGCGTGGATAGTGCGTGCGGATTTCCGATCCGATGCGGTCCTTGAGCGGCGTGATGATCTTGCCGCGCGCCGTGTAGTCCTCGGGGTTTGCGCTGAAGACGAGCAGGACATCGAGCGGCAGCCGCACAGGGTAGCCCTTAATCTGGACGTCCCCCTCCTGCAGGATGTTGAACAGGCCGACCTGCACCTTACTGGCGAGGTCCGGCAGTTCGTTGATGGCGAAGATGCCGCGATGCGCCCGCGGCAACAACCCGTAATGCATCGTCCTGACATCGCCCAGCTCGAGGCCCGACTTGGCGGCTTTGATCGGATCGATGTCGCCGATGAGGTCGGCAATCGTGACGTCTGGTGTGGCCAGCTTCTCCACGTAGCGGTGTTCGCGCGCCCGCCATGTGATCGGCAGCGCGTCCCCTTCGGCCGCCGCGCGCATCTGACAGGCGCCACAGATCGGCGCCAGCGGATGGTCCTGGATCTCGCAGCCCGCAATGACCGGCACCTGGGCGTCCAAGAGCGACGTCAGCGCCCTGAGCAGGCGCGTCTTCGCCTGTCCGCGCAGGCCCAGCAGGATGAAGTTGTGCTTCGACAGGATCGCGTTGACGATCTGCGGCACCACTGTGTCGTCGTAGCCGACGATGCCGGGGAAGAGCGGTTCGCCGGCGCGCAGCTTGGCGAGCAGGTTTGTGCGGAGTTCGTCCTTGACGGACGCAGGGGACCAGCGGCCGGCCGCCATCGCCTGGCGTAGTGCGCCCACGGTGGCCGGGAGGGATTGGGAATGCATACCAGCGACGTTATCATCGGTCTGGTGGCCCCGGGGTTGCCCGTCCGGAGTTCATTGTGTAAACTCAATGGGCTGCTTCTGTGCGGGAATAACTCAGTGGTAGAGTGCGACCTTGCCAAGGTCGAAGTCGCGGGTTCGAATCCCGTTTCCCGCTCCATTTCTTACGGCGGCTAGCGTCGCCGGGCCTTCAACACCACGTCAATTGAGTCCGGCCGGGGATTGATGAAGGCAACCCGTGTACGGCCGTCGGGTTCCGTGGAAATGACCCCGGGAATGGCACTATCGGTGAGGTACCAGCCCTCGGGCAGCACGACGTCGTTGGCCGGCCGGCCGAAATTCCGGTTCCACACGAGTTGGCCGTCAACGAGGCCGTAGCGGCCGGCGTCCGTGTATGTTTCAGTGATGCGCAGCCGTGAACTGCGTCCGGCCTCGATGGCGGGGAAGTGGATGACCACCACCACCGCGTCGCCTTCCTTGACCGTTTCGACCCGCAGGGATTCGCCGGTATCGAGCAGGACCGCCGACGGGTCGGATACTGACGACCCGCCACGAACCACATTGCGGTAGGTCGCCACGCCGGGCCGCGATTCCGTGTAGTCGTGATACAGCCGGAAGCTGTGCGTCTCGGGCTGCTGCAGGAAGTAGACAATCTCGCGGTCCTGTACGGCGCGTTCGGTGATGCGGAGGTTGGCGAGTTCGTTGCGCGCGCTGGTCGCCGGCGTACCCGGGGTCATGACGGGCGCCGAGGTGACCGGGGGCGCCTTCGCCGCGGCCGAAGGCGCGGGACGCTGGCGGGCGCGAAGGGCGATCCAGGGTGCCGTGGGGCCCGTCTGCCAGTGACTGAGCATCAGCCGGCCGTCCGCTTCCTCGATGACCTGCGACGGGACATTCGACGACAGGATCTCGTAGCCCTCGGGCAACACAATCGCATTACGCACCCCGCCGAGCGGCCGCTGAAACTCGATCTCGGTCCCCGTCGCGCCGTAGACCCGGGGCTCGCGGGACGTCTTGCTGATGCGCAGCCGTGTCTCCCCGCCTTTCGGGACCGGTCGGGCCAGCTGCACCCGGAGTTCGTTCTCAACCACCTCGAACGTCAGGGGCTGGCCCGTCAGTCGATCGATCACCGAGATGCCGGTGGCCTGACTGCCCGGAGACAGGCGTTCCACATACACGCGCGCCCCCGCGGTCGTCGCCGAGACGTCCTCGGTGATCCGGATGCTCGACGTGGCTGGGTCAAGCAACTCATAACGGGTGTAGGAGTCCGCCGAGCCCGACTGCGCCGAGGGAATCACGGTGCAGAGGGCCGCCAGGCAGACCGGGGTCGCGAGAACGAGGAGGGATCGCATGGCGCGCATTATAGGTGGGCGGATGGGCAGGTGGGCGGATGGGCGGGTGGGCGTCGTGATAGACTGCCCGGGCGATGATCGTTTCCGTTCGCCTCTCGTGTCGCTGTTGTTGCCGGGCCTAGTGCCTGGCGGCTGCGAGTTGTTCCGCACTCCCCGTCAGTTGTTTTCAGAAGGCGCCGTCGCCAAGCGGTAAGGCAGAGCTCTGCAAAAGCTCCATCCCCGGTTCGATTCCGGGCGGCGCCTCCAATACTGATCCGGGGACTCCTGACCCCCTTAGAATGTGCGCATGCTCCGAACCCGAGTATTGCTGACTCCGGCGTTGGCTCTGTGCGTGATGTCGCTGGCGCCCCAGGCCCAGCAGGCGCCCGCCCCGGCAACTTTCACCGCACTGGAAGCCGTGGCCCGGCAGGAATTGGCCCAGACACAAGCCCCGGGTGCCGCCATCGCCATCGTCCACGGCGACCGCGTGATCTACACGCGCGGCTTCGGTGTCGCGAACGTCGAGACCGGGGAAGCCATACGCCCAGAGATGTTGTTCCGCCTCGGGTCCACCACCAAGATGTTTACGGCCGCTGCGGTCGTCCTGCTGGCGGAGCAGGGCAAGCTGAGCCTGACCGATCCCATCGGGAAACACATCAAGGGCCTCACGCCCAAACTCAGCGCACTCACCGCGCACCAGTTGCTGTCGCACACATCCGGCATCCTCGACGAAGCCCCGATGTTCGGCAGTCATGACGATGAGGCGATGCGGGAAGAGATTGCGTCGTGGACGGATGCGAAGTTTTTTGCGGAGCCGGGTGCCGTGTACTCGTACTCCAATCCCGCGTATTGGCTGGCCGGGCTGCTGGCTGAGACGGCCGGGGGCCAGCCGTTCGCGGATCAGGTTGCGACGAGCCTGTTTGCGCCGCTCGGGATGGCCAGGTCCACCTTCCGTCCGACATTGGCGATGACGTATCCGCTGGCGCAGGGCCACGACCTCGCGGACGGCAAGGTGGCGATTATCCGCCCCGCCGCGAACAACTCGGCGTCATGGCCGGCGGGATCGATCTTTTCGAACGTCATGGACCTGTCGCGATGGGTGACGGCCTTTGTGAACGGCGGCCAGGTCGGTGGGGAACAGGTGCTGCCCGCATCGTTGTTCACGCAGCTGACGACGCCGCGATCGACGATTCCTGGTGTGGCCAACCGGTATGGCTACGGCGTGCAGGTCGGCACCTGGCGCGGCCTCGACGTCGTCGAGCACACGGGGTCACGGGCCGGGTACGGGTCGTACATCCGCATGGTGCCCTCGCAGAAGTTTGGGGTGGTGGTGCTGGCCAACCGGACGGGGGTGACCATGCCACGAACGGCGACCGCGGCGATTGAAGCAGTGCTGAATCCCGCGCCGGCTCCCGCCGCACCGGCGGCCCGCACGCCGGTGGCGACGACCGACGCTGACCGCGCGCGGTACCGCGGCACCTATTCGCAGGGCGCCCGGCAGATGGTCGTGGACGTGAAGGCCGACGCGCTGGTCCTGCGGCAGGGCACGCGGGAGACGCCGATGGAGCAGGTCGAGCCGCACGTGTTCACCGCCGGCGGCGCGCGGTATGTGTTTGTGGTCAATGACGCCGGGGTCGTGCAGTTCCTGCACTCCGGCAGCCGATCGTGGAGGAAAGTGCAGTGAAGAACGTAGCCCTGGGATGTGTGTTCGCGTGTGTGGTCAGCGCGGTGGTGATTGGCACGCTGGGAAACCAGCGCGCCCTGCAGGCGGCCACCCAACCCGTCACTCCGATTTTCGCTGACGGTCAGGCGCAGATCGTTCCTGGATTTCAGGAACCGGCGCAGTGGATTCGTGAGCGGCTCTGGGTCGAGACCGAGTTCGACTCCGACGGCGACACGAAGCGCGACCGCGTCCACGTGGGCGTCGTCCGCCAGCGCCAGACGGAGTCCGAGGGACTCAAGGTCCCGGTCATCTACGCATCGTCGCCGTACTTCGCCGGCACGTCGGGCGACACCAAGTTCCTGTGGGACGTCAATCAGGAACTGGGGGCGAATCCGCCGCCGCGCACGTCGCAGCCGGAGATCAAGTTTCAGCCGGACCGCACGACGATCTCCAACTCGGAGGTGAACACCTGGGTGCCGCGCGGATTCGCAGTGGTGCACTCGGAGGCGACCGGGACGGGCCTCTCGACGGGATGCCCGACCGTGGGTGGCGCACCGGAGGAACTCGCGCCGAAGGCGGTGATCGACTGGCTCAACGGTCGCGCGAAGGGGTTCACGACCGTGGACGGCACCACCGAGGTGAAGGCGACGTGGACGACCGGCAAAGTGGGGATGACGGGCACGTCGTACAACGGCACGATTCCGCTCGCAGCCGCGACCACGGGGGTCGCCGGTCTGGAGGCGATCATTCCGATCGCGCCGAACACGTCGTATTACCACTACTACCGGTCGAACGGCCTGATTCGGCATCCCGGCGGGTGGCTGGGAGAAGACATCGACTTCCTCTACGACTTCGTGCACAGCCAGGCGCCCGAGCGCCGCGCCGCGTGCAACAAGATCTATCGGGACGGTCAGTTTGTGGAGGGCCGTGACCGGGTGACGGGCGACTACAACACGTTCTGGGCGGAACGCGATCTGCTGAACAAGGTGCAGAACGTGAAGGCCGCCGTGTTGATGGCGCATGCGTTCAACGACTGGAACGTGGTGCCTGAACACAGCGTGCGCATCAGCGAAGCCCTGAAGGGCCGTGTGCCGCTGATGCAGTACTTCCATCAGGGAGGCCACGGTGGCGCGCCGCCGCTGGAACTGATGAACAAGTGGTTCACGCGGTACGTGTATGGCGTGGAAAACGGCGTCGAGAAAGAGCCGCGCGCCTGGGTCGTGCGCGAGGCACCACCCGCGCCACCGACACCACCCGGAACACCCGCACCCGGCCGCGGACGAGGCAACGCGCTGCCCCCGACGCCGTACGATGACTATCCGAATCCCAAAGCCGCGACGGTGAACCTGCGCCTGGGGCCGGGCGGAAATCGCGTCGGAGGCCTCGAGCCGGCAGGACGAAGCGTCGCAGTGCAGAATCCCCTCGAGACGTTGACCGACAACGTGGAGTTTGCGGCGCCGGCATTGGCGCTTGCTGCCGAGTCACCCCATCGGTTGCTCTACGCGACGCCTGAACTCACCGCGCCTGTGCACATTTCGGGCACGCCGCGCATCACCGTGCGGCTGGCGTCGAGCAAGGCGGCGGCGAACCTGTCGGTGTATCTGGTGCAGCTCCCCTGGACGGAAGGGCCGATCGGCACCGCGAACCTGATCACCCGCGGGTGGGCTGACCCGCAGAACCACCGAGTGCTCACCAGGGGCGGCAATTACAACAGCATGGCGCGCGGCGAGTCGCTCAAGCCCGGCGAGTTTGTGGACGTGACGTTCGATCTCCAGCCCGACGATCAGATCATCCCGGCGGGCAAACGGATCGGCCTGATGATTTTCTCCAGTGATCGCGACTTCACGTTGTGGCCGAAGGCAGGCACCGAGCTGACGGTGGACATCACCCGCACGCGTCTTGCCCTGCCGGTCGTCGGCGGCGACGCGGCATTCACTGGGGCCCTCCCAGGCGTAAGATAGCCCCCATGCGTGCATCCCGCTGGGTGACCGGGCTCCTGCTCGTGGTGGCCGTGCTGCCGCTGGCGGCGCAGCGCCGCGGTTTCGGCGGGGGCCGCAACTGGGTCCCGCCGCCTGCGGCGTCCCCCTACGACGGCCGGTTCGCGATCGTGCGCCTCTGGTATCCGCATTACGGGGGCTGGGCGTTTGACTACCCGGACATGGAGCAGAACCTGAATCTGATCCTGCCCGAAATCACGGCCATCCAGCCCAGCCCGAACGGCGGCAATGTGCTGCGCATGGACGATCCCGAGCTGATGAAATTCCCCATCGCGTACCTGTCGGAGCCCGGCTACTGGTATCCGTCCGACACGGAGGTGACCGGGCTCCGCACCTACATCGAGAAGGGCGGCTTTCTGATCGTGGACGACTTTCACTTTCAGAACGAGTGGCACGTGTTCGAAACGGCCATGATGCGCGTGCTGCCGAGCGCGCGCATCGTCCGTCTCGATGTGTCGCACCCCATCTTCAACACCTTCTTTGCCCTCAAGACACTCGACGTCCCCTACCCGGGCCGCCTCGGCCAGCAGGGGCTCATGGGCGAGTTCTACGGCATCCACGAAGACAACGATCCCGCCAAACGCCTGTCGGTGGTCATCAACTACAACATGGACATCGGCGACTACATGGAACACTCCGCCACCGGCCGCTACGCCGTCGATCCGTCGAACGAAGCCTACAAGTTCGGGATCAATTACCTGATGTACGGGATGACCAGATAGCGCAGTGCCCGACATGTAGGGCGCGCTGACCTTGAGCGCGCCGTAACGTTGGCACGCTACAGTTCAGCGTGCCCTACGTACTGTGAGGCCGGCACGCTACAGGTCAGCGTGCCCTACGTACTGTGAGGCCGGCACGCTACAGTTCAGCGTGCCCTACGTACTGTGAGGCCGGCACGCTACAGGTCAGCGTGCCCTACGTACTGTGAGTGCATTACTTGATCGCGTAGAGGTGCTTGTCGCCGCGAATGTAGATCACGCCATTCGCGAGTGCGGGTGAGGCCCAGATCTTTTCGTCGAGCGAGTTGGTGCGAATCACTTCGTGGGTGGGGCCGGCGCGGACGACGAACGTGTCGCCGTCTTCGCTGGTCATCAGGAACTTGTCGCCAAACGACACCGCCGACGCGCGGAAGGTACCCGGCACCGGCGGACGGCCGCCTTCATACATGACGGCTCCGGTACGCGCGTCCAGGCAGGTCGTGATGCCGCCGTCGGTGAACAGATACAGGTAGTCGCCAATCGCAATAGGCGACGTCACGTAGGCCGTGCCCTTGTTGTAGCGCCAGGCGATCCGTTCTTCCTCGGTCCTGGCTTCGGGCCGGAGGGCCATCACGACCTTCGCCGAATTGCCCGCGGTCGCAAACACCAGCCCGTGGGTCGTCACGAAGCTGGGAATGGGATGGCTGCGTGTGCCGTCCGAGCGCCAGCGTTCCTTGCCCGTCTCCGGGTCGTACGCGATCACCGCTTCGGCCCCGGAGGCGATCAGGTCGATCCGGCCGTCCACGGGAAACAGAATGGGGGTCGCCCAGCTGCGACGGTTGTTCCGCTCGGCGCGCCACACTTCCTTGCCGGTGTTGCGATCAAAAGCCCGGATGTTTGATCCGGTGCCCATTTCCTGATCCACCTGCAGAATCACGAGGTGCTTGAAGAGAATCGGAGAGGTGCCCGGGCCCATGCCGGCCTTCGCGATGTTGCCGAGGTCGGCCCTCCACTTCAGCACACCATCCATCGAATACGCGTACAGGCCATGCGCTTCAAATGACGCAAACACCATCTGGCCATCCGTCACGACCGACGACGACGCGTAGGTGTTCAGGCGGTGACGGTCGTCATACATCGGGCCGTCGTATGCCGTGTGGTTCCAGAGAATCTTGCCGCTCCTGGCGTCGATACCCAGCACGTGCAACGAGTGGTCGTAGTCCACTGCGGTGCTGTCCGGATTCACGTAGCCGGGTTTCAGATCGAATCCCAGATGATCCGGCGCCTTCCGGCCCGGCACATGTTTGCCCTGGATGGAGGTCGTCAGAAAAATACGGTCGCCCCACACGATGGGGGAGGAGTGCCCGCGACCTGGAATCGCGGATTTCCACGCGATGTTCTCGGTCGCCGACCACGTGTCCTGATACTCGCCGGTGGCGATGCCCATGCCGTTGGGCCCGCGCCATTGCGCCCAGTGGGGGTTGTGCGTGTCGTCCGGATGGAGCGGCCACGCAAGACTCGCCAGCAGTGCCAGCGTCACCAGGGTCTTCATCATTTCGGTTCCTTCCCGAGGGCGGCCATCACGGCCCGTACCAGGTCGTCCGGGCAGTCGGCGGCGCCTTCGTCCTTGCACGCCAGTTGCCCGGCCACAATGGTGGCTCGGTACTGCTCGAGATACACCTGGCAGTTGTGACACCGCGCGACATGGCCGTGAAAGGCGGCATGTACGTCTTCAGGCAGAACGTTGTCGAAGTACTCCATGAGGAAGTCCGACACTTCACGACAACACAGGTCCGTCATGCGTGTGCTCCTGCCAGCTGGGGGGCGATGAGGGTGCGGAGGGCCAGCCGGCCGCGATGCAGCCGGATCTTGACCGCGTTGGGGGTGGTCTCCACCAGCCTGGCGGTTTCTTCGGTCGAGAAACCTTCAATGTCGCGCAGCAACACGACCGTCCGATACGTCTCCGGCAACGCTTCAATCGCCGTGCGCACCATCGCGGCCGTCTCTTTCCGCGACAGGGCGACGTCCACCGGCTCGGTCCACGACGGGAACTGGTCCGCATGGTGCTGGTCGGGCAGGAAGCGCGGCAGAAGGTCCTGGATCGGCTCTTCCGGCTTCCGGCGCCTCGTCCGCAGTTTCATCAGCGCCGCATTGACCACGATGGCGTGCAGCCACGTGGAGATCTGCGCGTCGCCCTTGAAGGTATGACGCGAACGAAAGGCATTGATGAACGCCTCCTGCACCGCATCCCGCGCGTCTTCTTCGTCGTGGAGCATCCGACGGGCGACGGCGAGCAACCGGCCGCCGTAGGTGCGGACCAGCGTCTCGAAGACCTGTTCGTCACCGGCCTTCAGGCCTTCGATCAGTGCTGCACCATCCATCGATGAGGAAGCCTAACATGGGCCCGGCAGGGGCGCGTGGCGCGCTACACCCCAGCGCGCCCTACGTACGCCCGTACGTAGGGCGCGCTGGGGTGTCAGCGCGCCATTACGGCGCGGGCACCCAGAGGACACGTGCGCCGAGGGTGCGGTTCGAAAATCCAGCGGCGTCGGAGAATTCCGCGAGTCGTGCGGGAAGATCGACGGCGAACTTGTGGTCACCCGCCACGGCGCCTTGACGATGTAACGCCCGTGCCCAGTCATCCCACCACGGCGCGGCCCCTCGGGCGAGCGGTTCCACCAGCAGAAACGACGCGCCGCGCGAGACGGCCGCCGCAACGGTCTCGAGCAGGCGGGCGCGTCCGGGCGCTTCGAGTTCGTTGACGGCCCAGCCCGCCACAATGCCGGTGCCGCTCAGTGATCCACGGCCCTTGACCGTGCGCTCCATCGCCGCCACGGCGTCCAGGCGCACCGGACGCCCCGTGAGTCCGAGCGTCTGCCAGTTCCACCGCGCTTCCTCGAGCGCCCAGGGATGCAGGTCGTAGCCGTCGATGGACGCGCGGGGATCGGAGCCCGCCATGGCCCACGCCGCGCCACACACCCCCGTACCGCAGCCGAGGTCAATGATTCGTGTCGGCGGGGCGGCGGTCGTGACGGCCCGCACGGCCGCGTCCACGGTGAGCAGGTGCAGCGGCGCGTAAAACAGCCCGAAGGCTGCGCGTTTTCCGGCAGAGTCGAGTGGTGAACGGGTGGGAAGCTGCCCCCGGCGTTCCACGTACCGGACCGAAAGCGCGCGCACCGCGCGTGTGAACTCCGGCCGCGTCAGATTGGCGAGATGCCGGGTCTCCAGGGCGGCGAGGAAATGGTCCCGCTCGGTGGGAGTCACGACCGGGCCTGCGAATAACGCGACGGCAACGGATGGCCGATCGCCGGGCTCAAGGCCCGGGCCGCGTCGGACACCGCGTCCACGCGCACACCGGTGTCGATGCCGAGACCGTGCAACATGTAGAGCAGGTCCTCGGTCGCCAGGTTGCCGGAGGCGCCCGGTGCGTACGGGCAGCCGCCCAGGCCGCCGGCCGATCCGTCGAACGTCGCGATGCCAAAATCCAGCGCCGCCAGCACGTTCGCAAGCGCCATGCCGCGCGTGTCATGAAAGTGCAACGCAATCCTCGACGCGGGCATCGTCAGCAACATCTGCTCAAGGAGCATGCGGACCTGGCCGGGATGCGCAACGCCGATGGTGTCGCTGACCGCCACCGCATACACGCCCATCGACAACAGCCGTGACGTGAGCTCGAAGACACGATCGACAGAAACCGGGCCTTCAAACGGGCACCCGAACGCCGTGGACAGGTACCCGCGCACACGCAGGCCCGCCGCAATCGCGGCCGACGTGACCTCGCGGTAGGTGTCGAACGACTCTTCGATGCCGCGGTTGGTGTTCTTGCGGCTGAATGTCTCTGACGCGGCGGCAAAAATCGCCACGTCCGTCACATCCGCAGCGATTGCGCGCTCAAGCCCCGCCATGTTCGGCACGAGCGCCGAGTAGCGGGTGCCCGGCCGGCGCTGGATGCTGTGGAACACCTCCGCGGCGTCCGCCAGTTGTGGAATCCACTTCGGACTGACAAACGCCGACACTTCGATTTCGCGCAGGCCCGAGGCGCTGAGGCGATCCACAAATGCGATCTTGTCGGCCGTGCTAATGTGCGCAGCTTCGTTCTGCAACCCGTCCCGGGGGCCGACTTCAACGACGGTGACGGCGGCAGGGAGGGGCGGCATGGGGGACTATTCGAAGTCGACCAGCACGGTGGTCGGCTGGACGAGTTCTCCTTCACGACAGTGTACGGCCTTCACCACGCCGTCGCGGGGCGCCCGGATCGGCAATTCCATCTTCATGGCTTCCAGGACCAGCAGGGGGTCGCCCTCGCTGACCGCAGCCCCGGCCGCGACGTTGATGCGCACCACCGTGGCCGACATCGGGGGGCGCAGAGCGTCGATGTCGGACGTGCGCGACCTGGAGCGGGCACCCGCGCTCTCGACCGCCGCGCGCACGGTGATGCCGGCCAGCGTGGCCCAGGTGCCGTCCTGGGTCTTCAATGCGGCACCGACCAACCGTGTGTCGCCATGACGCACGGTCGAGCGGCCGTCGTCACCCGTGGCCACGTCGAACGTGCCCTCCACGCCCTCGATCGTGATCACGCCCGCCTCAACGGTTGCCGTGAACTCCCGAGTCCCGATGGTGACGCGCAGTTTGGTCGCCATCAGAACGAGCTCGTGGTCAGTGTCTCGAACGGATCCCGTGGACCCGAGGACCCGAACCCTGGACCCTGGACCCTGGACCCTTGTCCGGTGGTTGCCGCCGCAAGTGCCACGAGCGCGTGGAGTTGTGCGTCGGTGTACCCCGGCACAAACGAATCGATGTGTTCCTCGATGAAGCGTGTGTGCGTGTCGCACGCGAGAACGCGCGGGTCCCGGAGCAGCGCCGCCAGAAACCCGATGTTGTGCTGCAGGCCGAGGATGTCGAAGCCCTCAAGCGCGAGGGTCGCACGCGCAAAGGCCGCCGCGCGATGTTCGCCGAAGGCAATAACCTTCGCAATCATCGGGTCGTAATGGACCGTGATGGATTGCCCCTCGCGCACGCCCGCATCCACCCGGATGCCCGGGCCCTGCGGTTCGCGATACCGCAGCAGTGGGCCCGACTGCGGCAGGAAACCGGCCGCCGGATCTTCCGCATACACACGACACTCGACAGCGTGGCCGCGGACACTGAGGTCGTCCTGGCGGAAGGGCAGCGGCTCCCCGGCCGCCACGAGCAACTGCGCACGGACCAGATCGACCCCGGTGATTTCCTCCGTGATCGGATGTTCCACCTGCAGACGGGTATTCATCTCCAGGAAATAGAACTCGTCGCCCGACAGCAGGAATTCCACCGTGCCTGCATTCACGTACCCGACCGCCTTTGCCGCCGCCACCGCCGCGCGCGTCATGCGCTCGCGAATCGCCGGCGTGACGGTGGGGCCCGGCGCCTCTTCGATGACTTTCTGATGCCGGCGCTGCAGCGTGCAGTCCCGCTCAAACAGATGCACGGTCTGGCCGAGCCGATCGGCCATCACCTGAATTTCGATATGACGCGGGCGCTCGATCAGCCGTTCCACGTACACGGTGCCGTCAGAAAACGCCCGCGTGGCCTCGCGCGAGGCGGCCGCGATCGCTTCGTCGGCCTCGTCATCCGATCGCACGATGCGCATGCCCTTGCCGCCGCCGCCCGCCGTGGCCTTCAACAACGCGGGATACCCGACGCGACCAAGCGACGCGCGCACCGCCGCCAGTGCCTGGGACGCCGGCGTTGCGCCGGGCACCACGGGCACGCCGGCCGCTGACACCGCCTGCCGGGCCGCGGTCTTGGATCCCATGGCCGCAATCACCGCCGATGACGGGCCGATGAACGTCAGGCCCGCCGCCTCGACCCGCGCGGCAAACGGGGCATTTTCGGACAGGAATCCGTAGCCGGGATGAATCGCGTCCGCGCCCGATCGCCGCGCGGCCTCAAGCAGGGCCTCGACCTTCAGATAACTCTCGCTAGCCCCCGCCGGTCCAATCGCCAGCGCATCGTCGGCCGCGAGCACATGCGGCGCGTTGGCGTCGGCGTCCGAGTAGACGGCGACGGTGCGGACGCCCATCTCCCGGCAGGCACGGATGATGCGCACGGCGATTTCGCCGCGGTTGGCGACGAGGACGCGGCGCATCATGACTGCCACGATGCCGGGCGCTTTCCCATGAATGCGCGCATGCCTTCCTGGCCTTCGGACGAGACACGCTGCGTCGCAATGGCGTCGACGGTGCGCGCCAGCACATCGGCGGGTAGCCGGCCGGCGACCTCGCGAAGCAGTGATTTGGTGGCGGCAATGGCGGACGGCGCCGCCTTGAGGAACTGCTGCACGTAGCGATCGACCGTTACGTCCAACTGGTCGGCCGGCACCACGTCATGCACGAGTCCCATCTCCCTGGCGCGACTTGCCGTGAACCGTGCGCCGCTCAGGCACCACTCGCGCGCAGCGGACAGGCCAATCTTGCGCACGACATACGGCGAAATCATCGCCGGCAGAATGCCGAGCACCACTTCCGTGAATCCGAACATCGCATCGTCGGTTGCGACCACGACGTCGCAGATGGCCGCAAGCCCGGCGCCGCCACCGAGGGCCGCACCATGGATGCATCCGATGACGGGGACCGGCAGGGAGTCGAGCGCGAGGAACATCGACGCCGCCATCGTGGCGTCCGCGATGTTCTCCTCGCGGGAGTAGGTCGCCATCTTCGACATCCACTGGAGGTCGGCGCCCGCGCAGAACGACGCGCCGGCGCCGCGGAGCACCACGACGCGCACGGAACCATCCGAGGGCACACCGGCGGCCCACTCGGACAGGTCCTGGATCAGGTCTTCGTTGAACGCGTTGCGCACCGCCGGCCGGTTCAACGTCACCGTGGTGACCGGACCGTGTTCCACCGTCAGGGTCGTCATCATCACATCCGGAAGATGCCGAACCGGGCATCGGCAATCGGCGCGTTGTATGCCGCAGAGATCCCGAGCGCGAGCGCGTCACGGGTCCGCGCCGGATCCAGCACGCCGTCGTCCCACAGGCGGGCGGTGGAGTAGTAGGGGGAGCCTTCGGTCTCGTACTTCTGGAGGATCGGCGCCTTGAGCGCGGCCTCATCCTCGGCCGTGAACGGCTTGCCGGCGCGCGCCAGTTGATCCTTCTTGACGGTCGCGAGCACGGAGGCTGCCTGTTCGCCACCCATCACCGAGATGCGGCTGTTGGGCCACATCCAGAGCAGCCGGGGGTCGTAGGCGCGGCCGCACATGCCGTAGTTGCCCGCGCCAAACGAGCCGCCGATGATCACGGTGAATTTCGGGACCACGGAGTTGGCCACCGCGTGCACCATCTTGGCGCCGTCCTTGGCGATGCCGCCGCGTTCGTACTGCTGGCCGACCATGAACCCGGTGATGTTCTGCAGGAAGATGAGCGGCACTTTGCGCAGATTGCACAACTCGATGAAGTGCGTGACTTTCAGCGCCGACTCCGAAAACAACACGCCGTTGTTCGCCACGATGCCGACGAGGAAGCCGTGGAGGCGCGCAAAGCCGGTGACGACCGTGGTGGCATAGCGGGTCTTGAATTCGTCGAATCGTGAGCCGTCCACCATGCGCGCGATGACTTCGCGCACGTCGTAGGGATGCCGCGGGTCGATGTTCACCACGCCGTACAACTCTTCCGGGTCGTACCGCGGCGGTTCCGGCGCCGTCATGTCGAGCGGCAGCTGTTTGGTGGTGTGGAGCGTGGACACGATGATGCGCGCCAGGTGCAACGCGTGTTCATCATCTTCCGCGAGGTAGTCGGCAACTCCGGACAGCCGCGTGTGCACGTCGGCGCCACCCAGATCTTCTGCGCTCACGTCTTCACCGGTGGCCGCCTTCACCAGCGGCGGGCCGCCGAGGAAGATCGTGCCGGTGCCCTTCACGATGACGGTTTCATCGGACATGGCCGGCACGTACGCGCCTCCCGCGGTGCAGGAGCCCATGACGATGGCGACCTGGGGGATGCGTTCGGCGGACATGCGCGCCTGGTTGTAGAAGATGCGGCCGAAGTGCTCCCGATCCGGAAAGACGTCGGCCTGCAGCGGGAGGAAGGCGCCGCCGGAATCCACGAGGTACACGCATGACAGCCGGTTCTCCAGGGCCACCTGCTGCGCGCGGACGTGTTTCTTGACGGTGAGGGGCAGGTAGCTGCCGCCCTTCACCGTGGCGTCATTGGCCACGATCATGACGTCGCGCCCGGAGACGCGGCCGATGCCGGTCACGATGCCGGCCGAGGGGGCTTCGTTGTCGTAGAGGTCGCAGGCGGCAAGCGGCGACAGTTCCAGGAACGGCGTGTCCGGGTCGAGCAGTTTCTCGATCCGTTCCCGCACCGGCAGTTTGCCCTGTTCCCGATGCCGGGCGAGATATTGGGGGCCGCCGCCCTCCCGGGCCTCCGCGGTGCGCGTCCGCAGCTCCTCGAGCAGGGCCAGCATGCGGGACCGGTTGGTCGCAAATTCCGGGGAGGTCGTCTTGATGTGGCTCGCGAGGACGTCCATTCGCTGGTCATTATCTCCCGAAGGCAACGGAACCACTACAATGGCGGGGGAGGGTCTGTGGGCGAACGATCGTCAATTCTGTGGTGTGCACTGGCCGGCGCGGTCATCGGGGGCGCGGCCGGATATCTGTTCTTCACGGAAGAAGGACGCCGCCTCCGCGAAGACCTTGAGCCGAGAGTGATGGACCTGCTGGGCGAAATCGAGAAGGCGCGGGCCATGATGGACGCCCCGGCATCGCCCCGGCAGACCCCGTCCGATGTCCGTCCCTTTGCCCGCTAACGCAGACAAAAGGGCACTCGCGCCCCGGATGCAGCGGTTCGGTCGCCGGCTGCGCCGCACGGGCCGTCTGGGCCGGAAGGCCATCTGGCGCGGGTTCGTGGAGTTCACCCGCAGCGAGAGCATGACGTTCGCGGCGTCGATTGCGTACTACGCGCTGCTGTCCATTTTCCCCTTCTCCCTGTTGGTGCTCGCCGCGCTGGGACAGATTACGGTCGGCGAAAACGGTTCCAGCCTGCTGCAACTCATCACGCGCGCGATGCCGGCGCAAGTGGAGTTTCTTGACGCGCAGATGGCGGCGTTGTCGGGGCAGGCGCTGCAGCTGGGGGCCGCCGGCACGGTGTTGATGTTGTGGGCCTCGATGGGCGTGTTCGGCGCGTTGACCTCGGCCGTCAATCACGCCTGGGGTGTGGAGCAGCCCCCGGGATTTTTCAAACACAAGTTGATTGCGTTTGTCATGTTGGTGGCGGCGGCGTTCCTGATGGTGCTGGCGTTGCTGCTGGTCTCGGCGGCGCAGATGCTTGAGACGCGGTGGTTTGCCGGGCTGGTCGATGAGTTCGGCTGGCTGGAGTGGCTGCGTGGGTTTGTCGTGCAGAACGCGCCGATGCCGCTGTTCATATTGGTTGTGGGGTTGGTCTATTACTACGCGCCCAACGCCAAGGTTCGCCTGCGGGACGTGTGGGTGGGTGCCCTGATGGCGGGGCTGCTGTGGCGCTTCGCCTTCTGGCTCTTTTCCTGGTATCTCGGCGACCTCTCACGGTTTGCCAATCTGCACGGATCCATCGCGGCGGTTGTGGCCTTCCTCCTCTGGATCTACGTCTCCGCCGTGATCCTGCTGTATGGCGCCGAAGTGTCGGCGGCGTATGCGCGTCTGCGCAAGGCGTTGCCGCAGGAAGCCCCGGCTGCCGCACCCAGGGAATAACGCCTTGCTCTCGAACCGGTTATCGAAGGAACGCAGCCCGTATCTGCTGCAGCACGCGAAGAATCCCGTCGATTGGTACCCGTGGGGCCAGGAGGCATTCGCGCGCGCGAGGACCGAGCAGAAGCCCATCTTTCTCTCGATCGGCTACTCGACGTGCCACTGGTGCCACGTCATGGAGCACGAGTCCTTTGAGGATCCCTCGATCGCCGCATTGCTCAATCGGGACTTCATTCCGGTGAAGGTCGACCGCGAAGAGCGGCCGGACATCGATCGCGTGTACATGACCTTCGTGCAGGCCACCACCGGTGCCGGTGGCTGGCCGATGAGTGTGTTCCTGACGCCGGACCTTCAGCCGTTTTTCGGCGGGACGTATTTCCCGCCAACCGCGCGCTGGGGACGTCCGGGCTTCACCGAACTGCTGTCGCAACTGGCATCCCTCTGGGAGAAGACGCCCGAGAAGGTGAGGGCGAACGCGGCCGGCATCGTCGAGCAACTCAAGGATGCGACATCAAGTGCGCCCAACCGCGCGCCGGTCGCAGGTCTGTCGGCGGTCACCGAAGGCATTGAGGAGTACATCAAGGCGTACGACCGCCGGAACGGTGGATTCGGTGGCGCGCCGAAATTCCCACGTCCATCAGAACTGGGATTTCTCCTCGACGCCTGGGCGGTGACGCGCCGCCATGAGGCCCGGCAGATGGTGGTGGACACTTTGCGGGCGATGGCCCTGGGCGGGATGCACGATCACCTCGGCGGCGGGTTTCACCGGTATTCCGTGGATGCCGAGTGGCGGGTGCCGCACTTCGAGAAGATGCTCTACGACCAGTCGCAACTGGTGCTGGCATACCTTGGCGCCGCGCAGGCGAGCGGCGAGCCGTTTTATGCGACCGTCGCCGAAGACACGCTCGACTACGTGCTCTACGAATTGTCGGCGCCGGACGGCGCATTTTTATCCGCCGAAGATGCCGACTCTGTGATTCCAGGCGGGACAGAGAAGCGCGAAGGGGCGTTCTACGTCTTCACGGCTACGGAAATTGACGCGCTGTTTGGTGCGGATGCGCCCATCGTGCGCCGGCGGCTCGGGATCGAAGATCGGGGGAACGCGCCGTCGGATCCCCACGGGGAGTTTGTCGGCCAGAACATTCCCTACGTCGCGCAATCGGTGGAGGAGATTGCCACTCGCACGGGCCGTTCGCCACAGGATGTGCTGCAGGTGCTGGCCGTCATGCGTCAGCGGATGTTCGAAGCGCGCGCGACGCGCCCCAAGCCGCATCTCGACGACAAGGTGCTCACGGCGTGGAACGGCATGATGATCGCGGCGTTTGCCCGCGCCGGCCGGGTGCTGGTCGACAGTCCGAGACGCCACGACTGGAGACGCGCGGCGGTGCGCGCAGCCGAAAGTGTGCAGCGTCTCTTGTGGCGCGACCAGCCGCCGAGGCTGCTCCGTCGATACCGGGACGGGGAAGCGGCCGTCGACGCGTTTTGTGAAGACTACGCCTGCCTCACATGGGGACTGCTCGAACTGTTTCAGACCACCAGCGACGTGCGCTGGCTTGAGTGGGCCATCACGTTGACCGCGCGCCAGTCAGAACTGTTCTGGGATGAATCGGACGGCGGGTGGTTCACCACGACGGGGTTGGATCCGACGGTGTTGTTGCGCCTGAAGGAGGACTACGACGGCGCGGAGCCGTCTGCCGCCTCGGTCACCGTACGCAACCTGCTGCACCTGGCGCACCTGACGGGCGAGGGACATTACGCCGATCGTGCGCAGCGCTCACTCGAACGATTTGGCCCCGCGCTCGGGCGTGTTGCGCGGGTCATGCCGTTCATGCTCTCGAATGTCGCGGCCTGGCACGGCCGCTCCTCCCAGATCGTCATCGTTGGCCCAGCCGGAGCCGAGCGCCTAGCGCTCGAAGCCGAGGCGGCGCGCGTGTATCTGCCCTTCGCCGTGCACATCACTGTCGAGCCTGGCGCCGCGCAGGCGGCACTCGCGTCGCGCCTGCCGTGGATCGCCGCCATGCCCATGGCCGCCGGCCGTCCCACGGCGTACGTCTGTCAGGACTTCACATGCCGGGCGCCCGTGACCGATCCGCGCGACCTCCGCCGACTCATCGAAGACATCAGCGCACCCAGACAGGTCCTGTCGTAACATCAGCGGATGAAATCGCTTCTGGTGTTGATGTTGTCGGTGTTTACGGCCGGGCAGGGGCAGGACCCACAGGTCCCGCTGGTCTCGCAAGTGCCGCAGAGCCCGTTGGTGTCTACCGCGTGGGTCGCGGAACGGCTGCCGGACCCGGCGGTGGTGCTCCTGCACGTCGGTCCGGCACCGGCGTACGCGACCGCGCACCTTCCCGGGGCGCGCCTCGTCACGCTGCAGATGATCAGTGTGACCGGGAAAGGCGCGACCGGCGGCGAGTTGAATCTGCAGATGCCCGATCCCGAAGCGTTGCGTGCGGCCTTGCAGACGCTCGGTGTCTCCGATACGTCACAGATCGTCGTGTATGCCGCAACGCCCCAGGTGATGACCACCGCGACGCGTGTCGTGCTGACGATGCAGTATGCGGGGCTTGGGGAGCGCACACGGCTGATGCAGGGGGGCATGACTGCCTGGGTCGCCGACGGGTACGCCACGACCGACGTCGTCCCCGAGGTCATCCCGGGCGAACTGAGTCCACTGATGGTCGCGCCGATCGTCGTCGACGGTGATGCCGTCGAGGCGTTGCGCAAGACGCCTGGCGTGCGTGTGGTGGATGCGAGAGCCCGTGCGCTCTACATCGGCGAGCAGACCGGTGGCGGGCGCGATCTGCCGCACAAGACGGGCCACATCGAAGGCGCCGTGAGTGTGCCCTTCAATTCCACCTACGACCCGCAGGGACGATTCAAGTCTGTCGAGGAGTTGCAGGCGATCTTCAGTGCAGCCGGAGTGCAGCCGGGGGATACGGTGGTGGCGTACTGCCACATCGGCCAGCAGGCTACGGCGACGATCTTTGCGGCGCGCCTGGCCGGCTTCGACGTGAAACTGTACGACGGGTCTTTTGAAGACTGGTCGCGGCGTCCGGACGCCGCAGTGACGAATCCCGCGACCAAGAAGTGATGAAACAAGACTGAATCAGTCCGAAAAGTTTCGCGCGGCGCCGTCGTAATGTTGGATGCGATGAGAATCCGTTCCGTAGCGTGTGCCGCGGCCACGCTGATGTTGGTCACCGCCTTTGGATTGGTGCAGGACCCGTCGAAGGCCCAGGTCGTTCAAAAAGGCACCGTCAGTACGGAGGGCAAAACCGGCGCGCAGCTGTTCGCCGAGAGCTGCGCGGAGTGTCATGGGCTGGACGGCAAGGGCAAAGAGGCGAGTGTGCTCGGCTTTGACGTGCCGACGCCCGACTTCACCGACTGCCAGTTCGCGCCACGTGAACCGAACGCCGACTGGGTCACCGTCGCACACCAGGGCGGCCCGGTGCGCGGCTTCTCGAACCGGATGCCGGCGTTTGGCGGCGCACTCGGGGAAGCGGACCTTTACACGATCATCGAGCACATCAAGGGCTTCTGCTCGGATCCTGCCTGGCCGCGCGGCGAACTGAACCTGCCGAAAGCGCTGCACACGGAGAAGGCGTTCCCCGAAGACGAGTGGGTGATGACCACCGGTTTCGGCAAAGGCCCGGCCAACATCTCCACCGAGTTTGTCTACGAGAAGCGGTTTGGTCCGCGAAACCAGATTGAAGTGAAGCTGCCGTTCCGCGCGACAAAGGACGGCGACTGGTCGGGTGGGGCCGGCGACCTCACGCTCGGATTCAAGCGCGCGATGGCCCACAGCCTCGAGAAGGGCTTTATCGTCTCGCTCGCCGGCGAAGTGATCCTGCCGACGGGAGACAGCGTCGCGGGACTCTCGAAAGACACCACCGTCTTCGAGTCGTTTGTGTCCTTCGGCAAACTCCTGCCGTCCGACAGCTTCTTTCAGTTCCAGGGCGGCGTTGAGTTGCCCACCGACACAACCAAGGCCGGCAACGAGGCTTTCTGGCGCGCGACGATTGGGCGCACGTTTACCCAGATCGGTCCGTTTGGACGCGCGTGGTCGCCGATGGTCGAAGTGCTCGCCGCGCGCGACCTGACAGCCGGGGCGATCACGCACTGGGATGTGGTGCCGCAGGTGCAGGTCACGCTCAATACGCGGCAGCACGTTCGCTTCAACATCGGCTGGCGCACGCCCTTGAACGATCGGCGCGGCCGCCACTCCCGCGTCGTCATGTATTTCCTGTGGGATTGGTTTGACGGAGGCCTGCGCGATGGCTGGTAAGTATCTTGTCGGCGTCGCTGCCGTGTTGTGGGCGTCAACACTGGTTGTCGCCTCAGAGAAAATGACGTCGGAAGGCTTTGTAGAGGACACTCAAGTGTCCTCAATAAAGCCTCCCGACGTCATGTTCGAGCCGGGTGACACGTGCATGGTGTGTCACAACAACCTCATCACGCGCTCGGGCGAAAACGTGTCGATCGGTGCGGACTGGCGCGCGTCGATGATGGCCAACTCCGCGCGGGATCCGTACTGGATGGCGGCCGTACGGCGCGAAGTCATGGACCACCCGGCGACGGCCGCGACGATCGAAGACGAATGCACGGTCTGTCACATGCCGATGACCACCTTCCCGGCGCGGGCCGCCGGCGGCAAGGGACGCCTGTTTGATCAGTTGTTGCCAACCGCGCCCAACGTCGGGCTCGCGGAAGACGGCGTGTCGTGCACGGTCTGTCACCAGATCCAGCCGACAAAATTCGGCGACCCCTCGAGCTTCAACGGCGGGTACGTGATTGACGTCGCCGCCCCTGGCGTGCGCAAGGTCTTCGGTCCGTTTGCGATCGACGCCGGTCGCACCCGGGTCATGCAGTCGTCGTCGGGCTTCCAGCCCAACGAATCGGCGCATGTGCAGCAGTCCGAGCTCTGTGCGACATGCCACACCTTGTTCACGCACTCGCTCGCAAAAGGCGCGACCGACGTGCGCTTGCCGGAACAGACGCCGTATCTCGAATGGCAGCAGAGCGCGTATCGCGACACGCAGAGCTGCCAGTCGTGCCATATGCCGGTGGTGCAGGAAGAGATCGCGCTGTCGCGTGTGCTCGGGCAGCCGCGCGCGGGTGTCTCACGCCACACATTTCTTGGCGGCAACTTCTTCATGATGCGGATGCTCAATCGCTATCGCGATGACCTCGGGGTGCGGGCGACGCCGGCGGAGATGGCCTCAGCCGTCGCGCGCACGGTGGCGCATCTGCAGAACGACACGGCGACAATCGCCGTCACCGCCGAGCGTGTTGATGGCCGGCTCGTCGCCGATGTGGTCGTCGACAACCTCGCCGGCCACAAGTTCCCGACGGCGTACCCGTCCCGCCGCGCATGGATTCAGTTGACGGCGAAAGACGCGCAGGGCCGCGTCGTGTTTGAGTCCGGCGCCTGGACGCCCGACGGTCGCATCACCGGGAACGTCAACGACACCGACGGCACCCAGTTCGAGCCGCACTACCGCCAGATCGATCAGCCCGACCAGGTCCAGATTTACGAATCGGTCATGGCCGATCCATCAGGCCGGGTGACGACGGGTTTGCTGTCGGGCGCGCGGTATCTCAAAGACAACCGTCTGCTGCCACGCGGTCTCGACAAGGCACGCGCAACCGCCGATGTGGCCGTGCACGGCGGTGCGCTGACCGATGCGGACTTCGCCGCGGGCCGCGACCGTGTGCGCTACGTCATCAACGCTGCACCGACCACCGGCGACGTCACCGTCACCGCCACCCTGTGGTTCCAGCCAATCGGGTTCAGATGGGCCGACAACCTCGGCACGTACGATGCACCGGAGACAAACAGGTTCGTCCGGTACTACACGTCGATGTCAGCAGAGTCTGCGCTCGCGATTGCGACGACGACATTCAAAATGAGGCCATGAGGCAATGGGGCAATGAGGCAAGGGAATGGCCTCAATTCCTCAATTCCTCAATCCAATTGCCGCAATGGCCGGCCCTCATCGGAGCCATTACGGCCATTGCATTAAGCCACTGTGGAATTGCAGGAATTCCATTGCCTCATTGCCTCATTGCCCCATTGCCTAATTCTTTCTAATGCCCGCGAGCCTGGCGATTCCGGCGAGAGTCGTCTGGGCCGCATTGAGCCCGAGCAGAAAGTCCTTGTCGGTGAACGAGGTCATGACGTCGGTGGGCTGATGCCAGTGCGGGTTCCAGCCGGCGCCGGTCTGCATGCCGCGTTCGTTCTCGCGCAGGCTGATGGCCGCGACGCGATCCTGGAACGGCCGAGAGTCGGTGTTCGTCATGTGCGGCCCGACTGTGGCGGGGTAGTGCGTCGTATACATGTCCGCCGCCGCCTTGAGCGCAAAGGCGAGTTTCATCGACTGATCCACGAACTTCGAGTCGGACTGGAATTCGATGTTGACGTCCGCCTCGGGCCGCTGGTCACGGTCCACTGAGCCATCGGGTTTCGGCATGCCGTGGTCCCACATCATCATGTCGTGCTGAATCATGCCGAGCCACTTCGGCTCCGGGTACCGTCCTGAGCCCGCAGGGCTCTCGATGCCCTGCAGCTTCTCGCGCTGATTCACGTACGCCCACGCACCGTTGAGTCCGCTCTCTTCGTTGTTCCAGAGGATGAACCGGATCGAGACATCCGACGTCACGCCCGGCATGTGGAGGATGCGCGCGAGCTCCATCACCAGCGCCGTGCCCGACGCGTCGTCATTCACCGCTTCACCCTTGCCGAGGCCGTCCATGTGCGCACCGATGATGTACATCTCCTGCGGACGTGTGGACCCGATCTTCGTGCAGAACACCTGCTGGCGTTCCCCCGGCGTGCTGGGCTCCGCGTTGGTCTCGCGAAGCCGCGCGTCCGGCTGCGCCTCAAGGGAACTGCTCACGCCGGTGCGACCGCGATAGCCATACTGCGTGGACCCGCCCTCGCGATTTCTCCGGACCCACTCAGTCGAACCGGGCAGGGGAATGGTCGCCGTCGTCGGCGGCTCAGCCGTGGCCTGACCACCGCGCCCCGCGCCCCGGCCCGCACCCGCGCCGGCGGCACCGCCCTGACCGGCCCCACGCGCGGCGCCCTGACCGCCCCCCGCGCGCCCCGCGCCGCCCTGCTGCGCAGCCTGCGCCGCAACGGTCGCCGGGTCAGAGGCTTCGGGCGACGGGTATTGATACGTGATGCGCTCTGTGTTCGTGCAGCCATAACTCTTCAGCTGCGCTTCGATCCAGTCGACCGCGTCGCGATTGCGCTTGGTGCCCTGCTGGCGATCGCCGAACTGCGCCAGCCCGCGGATCGTGTCCTTGTAGCGCCCGAGTTCCAGTTGCCCGACGAGTTCGCGAATCGGGTCAGCCGGTTGCTGCGGCGGGGCCTGTTGCGTGGATACGGATGCGCCGGAGGCCAGCACACCCACGACAGCGACAATCAGCAGGGACTTCTTCATAGTGCCGACAGTCTAAACGAAGTCCCGGAGTTCCAAAGTTCCGAAGTTCCGGAGCCCTATTCGGAGCGCAGGGCTTCCACGGGATTCAGGCCCGCTGCGCGGCGGGCGGGGATCCAGGCGGCGGCCAGCGCGACCAGCAAGAGGATGCCGGCCGTCGTGCCGAATGTCAGCGGGTCGGACGGGCTCACGTTCACCAGCAATGAGTCGAGCAGCGGCGTCGCGAGAATGGCGCCCGCGAGGCCGACACCCACACCGAGTGCGGCGAGACGCGCGCCCTGGCCAAGCACCCCGCGCAGCACACGCACGCGATCCGCACCCAGTGCCATCCGCACTCCGATTTCCTGCGTGCGTTGACTGACGGAAAAGGCGATCACACCCGAGAGTCCGACCGCCGACAGCAGCAGCGCCAGGCCGCCGAAGATCCCCAGCAGCAGTGCCGCCATGCGCGGAATGGCCACACTCATGCGGAGGTGCTCCTCAAGCGTGCGGACGTCATACAACGCCAGCTCCGGGGCCACCTCACGCACGGCCCGACGCACGGTGTCGATCGCAGCGCCTGCCGGCCCGGACGTGGCCACCTGCAGCACCGGCGCGGACCGGTAGAACTGGTGAATCGGAAGATACATGACGGAGCGCGGCGCCTCCGCCAGCTGGCTGTACTTGCCGTCGCGGGATCGCAGCGGTGAAGCCGGGGCGTTGCCGGAAGCCACGGACGGCGTAGCGGAGATCCTGTGCAGTCATGAGTGTTCTCCATTGACGGGTGCGCAGCCAGAGTGCGTGCGGCAGGGCGCCGAGGCTTCAGCGGAAGAGGTCGCGACGGACATGGTCGGCGGAGCGATCGTCCGCCAGCAGAAAGCCGGCCTGCGCGAGAAGGTCGCCCTCCCACTGACGCCGCCAGTCGGTGCGCCGGTCCGCAGGCACCAGCCAGGCGCACCACCGCACGAAGCGGAGGGCACGCTGCGCAACCAGGGCCGTCATCTCATCGCTCCTCACGACGCGCCGGCGTGGCGAGCAGGGGATACCGGTCGAGGGCCTCGGCCGCGGTGATTTCAAAGTACCGGCGCGCCGGACGACCATCCTTGTGGGCGACGGCATCGCGTTCCCACTTGGAGCGCACGAAGCCCAGTTCCTCGAGCCGTTCCAGGGCTGGATACACGGTGCCCGAGGTCAGGCCCGTGGCGTCCATGATGTCGAAGCCGAACCGCCGGTCGCCTTCGAGGGCCTGGAGGATGGTGATGGTGCCGAGTCCCAGCCGTGGTGTTCGCATGGCGTCTGCCGATGTCCAACATAGCCATACGGAGTCGGCGCGGTGCAAGTTCACCGCGCCCTACATGCCGCCCAGCCGCCCAGCTACTTGATCGCCGTGAACCGCGGTTCGATGTCCACCGGCACGCCGGTGAGTTTGTCGAGCACGGCCTGCACTTCGGGCCGCACGACCACCATCGTGGCGAGCATGGCCTGCGCGGCGGCGTAGTCGCCCACGGCCTGCATGGTCATGATGTCGCGCGTCAGGTTGGCCACGGCGTCCGCGATCTTCGCATCAACCACCGAGAACGTGCCGTCGGCGTTGACGAGGACGGCGCCGTTGTCGAGCAGGTAGTTGAGCTGCAAGATCTGTCCGCGTCCGTGCGCCGAGGTCAGGCCGAAGCGGATGGACCGGAACGAGGATGCGAGGAACGTGGTGTACATCGAGCGCGCGATATCGGCCGAGATCGTGCCCTTGTTGGCGAGCTGGGCAAGCGCCCAGAGGCCGGAGATGTCGGCTTTGGCTTCCTCGAGCGCGGAGTAGGTGTCCTTGAGCGCCTCGCGCACCGGCGTCTGGGAGCCGTGCACCACGTGTGGCCCGAGGCCATGCATGAGCTCATGCATCAGGATGTGCGTGAAGAACGCATCGAACGAGACCTTGTCGCGGTCGGCGGCCGCGATGGCCACCTGCGCGATGGGCGTGAGCACGTGTTGGAACTTCGCCTCCTGCACGTTCTTGAGCATCACGCGCTTGGAGCCTTTCTCACGGATGACGCGGTCGTCGTTCGGCAGATTAAACGCCGCCGTCTGCACGCCGCGGTTGGCGTCGCCGGCCGAGAACACCACGTTCACCACGCGCATCGGCGCCATCGCGCCGATCTTCGCCGTGCGGTACCGCGCGTCGATCGGCAGCGCATCTTCGAGGCCCTGCAGTTCGCCGCCGAAGACGTCGAGCTTGGTGGTCTCCGCGTTGTCGCGCACGGTGACAAAGGCCTCGAACGCGGCCTTGTAGCCGAACCACGCGTCCTCGTACGTTTCGTACGGGCCGATGGTGGGTTCGATCGACGCGTCCAGTTCCATCCACGCCACGTCACTCGCGTAGTAGTCGTTGGACGTGAACGCGGCGGCCCGCAGTTCCAGGAACCGCTTCAGGGTCGGCTGCGAGGTCAGCGAGGCTGCGCGCCGCAGATGGTCGGCGGCCGCGGCGAGTGTGTTCTGGTATTCGACGGAGTAGGGCACCGCCATGAGCGAGCCGGACGCGTTGCGCCGGATGGTGGAGAAGAAGCCCACGGCCAGCTGCCGATCGGCGCCGCGCAGGGTGTTCATCCACGCCTCGACCTCCTCCTTGGTGGCGTCAGCGGGATAGAAATTGCCCTGCGGCGGCTTCGGGCCGACGCCGTCGATGAACGGCGCGTTTTCGTCGAGCCGCGACCACGGGCCTTTGTTGATGAGGAAGTAGTGGAGGCGCTCGCGGCCGGCCGGTGACTGGTCCTGGGCGAGCTGGACGAGGAGCGCGGGATTGTCGGCCCACACCTGCTGCAGGAACAACCCGTCAAACAGCCGCGCGGCGGCGACCATCGCGTCGAGGGCCTGGCGCTCGTTGTCCGGCAGGCCGGAGAGGTCCACGCTGATGTCGACCGGGTCAAAACGGGCAATCTGGCTGGCAAGCGGTGATCCGGTCACAGGGGGTGGCTCCGTGGGGGCCTCGGCCGTGCAGGCAGAGGTGAGGGTCAGCATGGTGATGAGGAGAAGCAGGGGCATATGCCTGATTTTGCACGAAATTGCACGCCGGGCGGACCTTCAGGTCCGGCACACCGGGGAGCTACAATAGTGGGCTGAGGAGTTGAGGAACCACACGAATGAAGAACATGGCCCCCGAAGACGCAGCTGCGCTTGAGTCGATTGAGACCCGCGAATGGCTGGAATCCCTGGATTATGTGCTGAAGACCGGCGACAAGAGTCGCGTCTTCCGCCTGCTGAACGCGCTGAGGACCCGGGCCCGAGCGGCCGGCTTCCGGGAGCCGTTTTCCTCGAACACCCCCTACATCAACACCATTCCGGCGACCGAACAGGTCCCGTACCCGGGCGACCGCGAACTCGAACGGCGCATCAAGTCGATCGTGCGCTGGAACGCGCTGGCCATGGTCGTGCGCGCCAACCGTGAGTCGGACGGCATCGGCGGCCACATCTCGACCTATGCGTCCGCGGCGACGCTGTACGAGGTGGCCTTCAACCACTTCTTCCGCGGCAAGGAAGCCGGCCCTGACGCCGATCTGATCTACTTCCAGGGCCACGCCTCCCCGGGCATCTACGCCCGCGCCTTCCTTGAAGGCCGCCTCGACGAAAAACACCTTCACAACTTCCGCCACGAACTGCGCGAAGGCGGCGGACTCTCGTCGTATCCGCACCCCTGGCTGATGCCCGACTTCTGGGAATACCCCACGGTGTCGATGGGCCTCGGCCCGCTGATGGCGATCTACCAGGCGCGCTTCAACAAGTATCTCGAGAACCGCGGCCTCAAGCCCGCGTCCACCCAGAAGGTCTGGGCGTTCCTCGGCGACGGCGAAACCGACGAGCCGGAAGCCCTCGGTGCGATCTCGCTCGCGGCACGCGAAAAACTCGACAACCTGATCTTCGTCATCAACTGCAACCTGCAGCGGCTCGACGGCCCGGTGCGTGGCAACGGCCAGATCATCCAGGAACTGGAAGCCGTGTTCCGCGGCGCCGGCTGGAACGTCATCAAGGTTCTGTGGGGCTCCGAGTGGGATGAACTGCTCGCGAAGGACACCGAAGGCCTGCTCGTCAAGCGCATGGGTGAAATCGTTGACGGCGAATACCAGCGCTACGTCGTCGAAGACGGCGCGTATCTGCGGAAGAACTTCTGGGGTGTCGATCCGCGCCTCGAAGCGATGGTGCGGCACCTCTCCGACGCCGACCTCAAGAAGTTGCACGTCGGCGGCCACGACCCGGTGAAGGTGTACAACGCGTATCGCGCGGCGACGACCTCGACGGGCGCGCCCACCGTGGTGCTCGCGCGCACAATCAAGGGCTACGGCCTCGGCGAAGCGGGGGAGGGCAAGAACATCACCCACCAGCAGAAGAAGATGAATGAGGGCGACCTCAAACACTTCCGCGGCCGCTTCGGCATTCCGATCTCCGACGACAAGATCGCGGACGCGCCCTTCTACAAACCCGGCGAGGACTCGGCCGAACTGCACTACATGAAGGATCGCCGCAAGACGCTCGGCGGCTCCGTGCCGCGGCGCGTCGTTAAGGCCGCGAAACTCGACACGTCCGTGGCGACGTCGGTCGCGAAAGACTTCGAGGAGTTCTACGCCGGCACCGACGGCCGCAAGGCCTCCACGACGCTGGTCTTCGTGAAGATGTTGACCAAGCTCCTGAAGGACAAGGAAATCGGCAAGCTCATCGTGCCGATCGTGCCCGACGAAGCCCGCACCTTCGGCATGGAGTCGCTGTTCAAGCAGGTCGGCATCTACTCGAGCATCGGCCAGCTCTACGAACCGGTCGACAAAGCGCAGCTGCTCTATTACAAGGAAGCGAAGGACGGCCAGATCCTCGAAGAGGGCATCACCGAGGCCGGCTCGATCTCGTCGTGGATCGCCGCCGGCACGGCGTACGCCGCGCAGGGCGTGAACACGATTCCGTTCTTCATCTTCTACTCGATGTTCGGCTTCCAGCGCGTCGGCGACTTCATCTGGGCCGCCGCAGACGCGCGCTGCAAGGGCTTCCTGCTCGGAGGGACATCCGGCCGCACGACGCTCGCAGGTGAAGGCCTGCAGCACCAGGACGGCAACAGCCACACGCTCTCGCTGACCGTGCCGACATGCAAGTCCTACGACCCGGCCTTCGCCTACGAACTGGCGACGATCATCGAGGACGGCATCACGCGGATGTATATCAACGGCGAAGACTGCTTCTACTACATCACCGTGATGAACGAGCAGTACGACATGCCGGCGATTCCCGACGGCAAGGACGTGAAGGCCGGCATCATCAAGGGCCTGTATCGCTACAAGCCCGCCGCGAAGAAGGCGAAACACCGCGCCCAGCTGCTCGGCAGCGGCACGATCCTCAACGAGGTCGTGAAGGCGCAGGCCATGCTCGCCGACTACGGCGTCGCCGCCGACGTGTGGAGCGCGACCAGCTACAACGAGCTGTATCGCGACGGCCACGCGGCCGAACGCTGGAACCGCCTGCACCCGCTCGAGAAACAGCGCGTGCCGTACGTGACCGAATGCCTCGCGAAGACCGAAGGCGTCATCGTGGCGGCGTCCGACTACCTGAAGAGCCAGCCCGACATGATCGCGCGCTGGGTCGGCCGTCCGATGGTCACACTCGGCACCGACGGCTTCGGCCGGTCGGAAGATCGTGAATCCCTGCGGGACTTCTTCGAAGTCGACGCGCGCTACGTGGTCATCGCCACGTTGTCCGCGCTGCAGCAGCAGGGCGCGATGGACGCGTCGGTGGTGGCAAAGGCCATTGCCGATCTCGGCATCAACCCGGGCAAGCTGGATCCGGCGATTTCCTAGGTAAGGGAGACGGAACGAATGGCGACTGAATTCAAAGTGCCCGAGCTCGGGGAAAACGTCAAGGAAGGCGACGTCGTTCGTGTGCTGGTGAAAGCCGGCGACACGATCGCCGTGGACCAGCCGATCTTCGAACTCGAAACCGACAAAGCCACGATCGAAGTGCCGTCCACCGTGGCCGGCACGGTCGTCGAGATGAAGATCAAGCAGGGCGACAAGGTCAAACCGGGACAGACGATCCTGACGGTGGACGGGGTCCAGGAGTCCAAAGGTCCAGTGGTCCAGGAGTCCCGGAGTGCCGAAGTTCCGAAGGTCGTGAACATCGAGACGGCACGACCGTCCCAACCTGCACAACCCACCCAACCTTCGACCCAACCTGCCGCCGCCGCTGGCTCAGTCGTCCCAGCGGCTCCCAGTGTCCGCCGCTTCGCGCGTGAGCTCGGCGTCGACATCGCACAGGTGCCGGGCACGGGGCCCGGCGGGCGCATCGGGCAGGAAGACGTGAAGGCGTTTGTGAAGTCGTCCATGACCTCGGGCGCACCCGCGGGCGGGGCGCGCATGGGCTTTGCGCCACTCCCGGACTTCTCGAAGTGGGGCAGCGTCGAAAGCAAGCCGATGTCGAACATCCGCCGCAAGACGGCGGAGCACCTGACGCAGGCCTGGATGGCCCCGCACGTCACGCAGAACGATCGCGCGGCCCTCTCGGGCTTCGAGGACTTCCGCGAGGCGTACGGCGCGCGAGTGGAGAAGGCCGGCGGCAAGCTCACGATCACCGCGGTCCTCATCAAGATCCTCGCAGCGGCAATGGACAAGTACCCGCAGTTCGCGTCGTCTGTCGACATGGCCAACAACGCCATCGTCTTCAAGAGCTACCGCCACATCGGCGTGGCGGTGGACACACCAAACGGGTTGCTGGTGCCGGTCATCCGCGACGTGAACAAGAAGTCGATTACCGAGATCGCCGTGGACCTCGCCACGTTGTCGCAGAAGGCGCGTGACAAGAAACTCAGCCTCGACGAGATGTCGGGCGGCGTGATGTCGGTCACCAACCTCGGCGGCATCGGCGGCACGTCCTTCACGCCGATCGTCAATCAGCCCGAGGTGGCCATCCTCGGCATTTCACGCGGCAGCATTGAACCGGTGTGGGACGGCGAACAGTTCGTGCCGACGCCGACACTGCCGCTGTCACTGTCCTAT
>Ga0222713_10000266_pt1 | contig 58685 bp, 60 predicted proteins | sample C33_649DmetaG_FD_165061 | JGI IMG/M metagenome (GOLD analysis project Ga0222713, IMG submission 165061) | Estuarine water microbial communities from San Francisco Bay, California, United States - C33_649D | ecosystem: Environmental > Aquatic > Marine > Unclassified | place: USA: California...
TAAATGTGACGGATGAAACTTTGCCATTATTTTTGGTTCTCTAACTCTTTCCCATAACCACCTTTTAAAATGCTTTTTAAATTTCAAACAATAATATGTGTAACGAAATGTATTAAGTATATTAAGTTTATGGTTTAAACATATTTTTGACATATTTGTTCCATAAACAACAGGTTGCCATCTATTTTTTAAATTAATTAGAAATTTTTTGTTATAACGATTACCATATAATACAGTACAAACAACATTATCATAAATATATAATAACGCCAATTTTTCATTTAAAATTGGTAAACTATTTATTTGATTAAAACTACAATCTAATTCCGACAAGTTTTCATTTAATTGCGGTAAACAATATAAATTATTATTTAAACAAATTAATCTTTTTAAATGTTTATTTAATATTGGTAATCTTGTTAAATAATTATGACTACAACATAATTCTTCTAAATTTTCATTTAATTGTGGCAATTGCGTTAAATTATTAGCATTACAATCTAATTTGTTTAAATTTTTATTTAATACTGGTAATTCCGTTAATTGATTTCGTTTACAATATAATTCTTGTAAATTCTCATTTAAATGTGGTAATACTTTTAATATGTTAAACGAACAATATAATTCTTGTAAATTCTCATTTAAATGTGGTAATACTTTTAATATGTTAAACGAACAATTTAAAAATATTAAATTTACATTCAAATTTGGTAATTCTTCTAATTGATTATTTGAACAATCTAATTGTTCTAATTTATCATTTAAAGAAGGTAATTCTGTTAATTTATTTCTATCACAACATAAAATTTTTAATGTTTTATTTAATTTTGGTAATGAAGTTAAATAATTATTTGAACATATTAATTCTGTTAATTCTGTAAATCTTGATAAATCCGGAAGACTATATATACGACGACCTGATACATTGATTGTTCTTGTATTTGAAGGCAATGAATCTATATATCGATTGATATTTATTTTGGGGGTCAATGCTCTAATATTTTCCATTTTATTTTCGTACATTTGTTAGTTTATTAGGTTTAAAAGTATATAATATAAAACTAATAAATTTATATATTAAATTCAATTTTTTTATTTTATGTTAATCGTTGTATATGTATATAAAAAGTATAACAATATATACAATATGATTTTATATATATTCGTTTTTATTATTTTATGTATCATATTATTTTTTATGTATATACGTTTAAAATATAAATTTTGGGCATTACAACCTGTATTTCATTTTTATGATTTACATTATTGGTTTGTAAATAAAGGTGTTATTTGTAAAGAGTTGCCTGAAAAAAATATGTATGTAAATTTAAATAAAATAAAAACAAAAGAGTTTGAATATATAGATGAACTAACAAAAAAAGAAATAATAACGTTGATTCGGTTAAATTATTTTACTCAAAACGAAAATAAATATGATCCCAAACAAGAAAATATAATTCCATATTTTAGCGGTCATAATTCAAAAACATATTGGTCTTATTTTTTAGAACCAGAAATATTAATAGATAATAAAACTGGGAAAACAATTGAAGAAAATAAACTAATTGGTATTATCACTGCTCGACCATTACATGTACTAATAAAAAGTAAACCAGAATTTGATGTGTATTATATTGATTATTTATGTGTAAATAAAAATTATAGAAAAAAAAATATTGCTCCACAGTTAATTCAAACCCATGAATATAATCAATCACATAATAATAAGAATATAAGTGTTAGTTTGTTTAAAAGAGAAGAAGAACTAACAGGAATAATTCCATTAACCGTATATAAAACATATTGTTTTAATATGATAAACTGGAGTCAACCTAAACAATTAGACGCTAAATTTACAATACTTACAGGAGATAAACAAAATATATATTATTTATATAATTTTATAATGGAAATGAAAAAGAAATGGGATATTATTATTTATCCTGAAATAAGTAATTTAATAGAATTGGTAACAACAAACAATATATTTATAAAAATGTTAGTTCTCAATGGGGATATTGAAGGTGCGTATATATTTAGAAAAACGTGTACATATATAGAAAAAAACAAAGAAATAATTTCGTGTATTGCTTCAATAAAAGGATCAATACTAACAAATCTATTTATTGATGGATTTAAGATGTCATTATGGTCATTGAAGAATAACGAAAATTGTAAACTTGTGCGATATTTAACATTAGAAGATGTAAGCGATAATAAATATATTATAAATAATATATGTCTAAAAACGCATCCGATAGTAATAAGTCCAATGGCCTATTTTTTCTATAATTTTGCATATAATCCCTTTAAATCCGAAAAATGCTTAATTATAAATTAAAAAAGGACTTAAAGACCAATCCCCGATTTTCTCTTTAAGTTGTTTTACAATATATATTAATTGATTGGTTTAATTATATAAAACGGATTTCCGCAAAACATACAATTTTGAACATTATTTAATGCTGACGAATGTAAACTGGGATTTAATTTTTTACATTTTGCACATTTATTTATATGGGCTAATGATGTTATACCCTTATTTTGTCTCGCTTGTCGACCTCTATAACCTTTATACATTTATATTATTCAACTAAAATAATATAAATATGTTAATAAGTATTTATCTTGTATATTTACCTACTTTAGTAAAACTATCAACAATAAATATGATAAAAACTCCTAAAAATGAATATAAAACCACCTCTTCAGTTACACTTTCAGTTTTTTGATCTTGCTGTTCTTCTAATAAATTTATCATGTAATTTAATTTTTCTATCAATACTTGATTACATTCATTATTTGAAGTTTGCCCAAACGAATTTGCGTTTCCGGAATAATAATTTTTATTATTATCAGATTTATTTTGTGTTTCTTTTAATTGATAGTTTGGTACAAGTTTTCTATAATAGTCTCTTACTTGTGCATCATTCATAAAAGCGCTTTGAAGTTCTTGTAATTTTAAATCATCATTATCTGTTGGTTGTGGTATATTACTCATACCCTCAATATTTTTACGTTCGCCTCCCATTGATACTGGTTTTTCTGGAAATTCAAATGGATTCATTGGTTTGAAATTTTCTGAATGTTTTGCGGTAACCGCAGATCCTTTAGGATTATAATTGCCTAAATCATCATCATCCGGACTATTATTATGTATTGAATTTAAAACTGAATTAACCTTTTGATGATCAAAGTCGCTAGATGGTTGTCGATATTTTTGAGTTTTATTATTATTTTGTCTCTTCTTATTAATTGGGGTTTCATATTGATTACTATCATTATCTATTGAGGCAGCTGACATTGCTAAATAAGACATTCTCTTAATAAAAAATAAGATAATTATTTATCAAACAAACTGAAAATACTCAAAGTAATAAAAAAATATATTGTGTCATTTATATATAATGAGTATTAAAATTCAAAGTATTGGAGCACTTTTTATTGCGTTGGTAATAATTTTAGCAATAAATCCAACAATTGTACACAATATGTATAGTTCTATTTTAGGAAGACTGTTTTTGATTTTAATTGTCATTTTTTTTGCAATGAATAATATAACTTTAGGATTATTAATTGTTCTTACAATAATTACAGCATTAAATCAATATGGATCTTTTGTCGAAACAATGCTACCTTCGGTTGAAGGAATGAAAAATAAAACAATCGATACAATTAAAGAAGACAACATATTAAATAAAAAAATAAAATTAAAAATCGATACAATCGATACAATTAAAGAAGAGAACATATTAAATAAAAAAATAAAATTAAAAAACAATACAATAAATAATATTAAAGGTATAGATAAAGAAGACTTGAAAATAACAATGATGTCTAAAGATTCTAAACAAATTCCACTTGATCCAAATATGAATAAATCTTTTGAAGTAAATGCCGCTTCATCTGGTATGTTAAATCCTACTTCAGCAAAATTAGAGGGATTTTCAACATTTGCACCACTTTATTAATATATAATATAAATATTATATAAATATTGATGAACAATAAATATTTTCAAACTTATCATTATTTAATTTATTTTTTAATACTTTTTTTTGTTTTTATAATTTTAAATGATATTTATTATACGATTTTTATATTAAAAGAAGGAGTTAAAGTAAGAAACCCTGTAAAAACTGTAAAAAAAGGAACAGAAAATGCTGTTAACACAACAACTAACGCGGCCAAGCAAGCAGCAGAAAACACTAAAAAGGCAGCCGAAGAACAAGCTAAAAAAGCAGCCGAACAAGCTAAAAAAATTGCTGAAAAATTAGCAGAAGAATTAGCAATTCAAAAAGAATTAGCTAAATTAATACAACCAATAATTATTTTTAAAAATACTCTTTTAAATTCATTAAATTTTTTAAAACAATTTTAACTTATTATTATTATATATGAAATATCTAATAAAAAAACATAAACAAAAACATATTTATATATATATATTTATAATTATATTTATTTTATTAATAATTAGTTATAATATTATATTTAAAGAGAAAGAAGGGTTTAGTATGAATGATATAGATAATATGTTTAATGATGTAAAAAACATCACAAAAGTGGTTGGAGATGTTCCACAACAAATTAATAATATTGATAATAAACTCGTTGAACAAGTTAATAATTTAGAGAAAAAACTTGAAAAAAAAACAGAGGAAATGGGAAAAAAAATACAAGAAAATACAGTAGTATTTTTTACAAAAAAAATAGGTAGTATTTTTAATCAATTAGGTGACATATTTAATAATGGTATTGTTAAACCTATTTTAGCTGTATTTATAGGTATTGGAAATATATTTACACAAGTTTTTAATATATTACAAGAGATAACTAGCAAAATTGTATCTCTTCCAAATTGTATTTTTACATATGCTATTACATCTACAATAAATACATTATATTTATTTTACGAAAAAATAATACCCAAGTTTCTAAAAAATATATTTTATTCAATTTACTATTATACCTTTAGATATTTATTTAATTTTATAGGATATATAACTGGGTATGATGATGATTATAAAAAATGTTACGGATTTAATGTTTCAAGCGAAGTTGATAAAATGAAATCAAACTTAAATAAAATTCAATCATCATTTAAAAATGATTTTGGTCGTTTAGATTTTTCACAAATAAAATTTTAATTATATTATATACATATTCAAAGACTATAAAATATTTAGTATTTTATTATATCAAATTAATATAATAATGACTAATATATTTAATGATATCATTAATTTTGCTGATAATCATATAATGTTTCTCAATAATAGCAAATTTTTTGCTGGAATTATCATGATTTTACTTAACGTTGGGTCTAAATTTATTTCTATTCAATTTAGCAAATCAACAGAAGAATATCTTAAAATGAATGTCACAAAACAACTTTTAGTTTTTTCTATGGCTTGGATGGGTACTCGAGATATTTATACTTCATTAGTATTAACCGCGGTTTTTACTATTCTTTCTGATCATTTATTTAATGAAGAAAGTCCATATTGTTGTGTTCCGGAAAAATATAGAATACTTGCTAAATTAATTGATGAAAATAAAGATGGACAAGTAACCGAAGAAGAGATTAATAATGCTATTAATATTTTAGAAAAAGCAAAAAAAGATAAAACACGTATGAATCAAACACAAATGTTTACATTATATGGAAATTATATTAATGATGGAATTAAAAGTAATTATTAATTTATTTATCACTTATATTATTTAATTTTATAAATTATTAAATAATATATATTATCAAATAATATATATAAATGACTACTATACAAATAGAAAAACAAACATATGATATTATTGAAGGTACACAAAGTGACGGAAGATGTTTTTCTGCTTCAATATATTATGATTTATATAAAAAAAAAGCAAATGATGAACAACTTAATAATTGGATACAACAATATATTATTGAACCTATTTTAAACACAGAAAATAATAATTGTATTCAATTCTTCAATTGGGTTACTTTATGGGCTGGAATGGCAAAACATGGTACAGATATTCCTAATTTTTACATTGATGAAAATGTTAGTATATTACAAAATATATTAGAAAAACTTGATGTTGCTATTAATTTTATTATAAACAAACAAATTGATATTGTTACTATAAGTGATTTTAAACAGGTTTTATTAGATTTGAATGAAATTATTTATGAATTGATAAGCGAGGAACCATTTATTACTTTTATGAATGGTAATTCTCTCTTTAAAGATATTATTACGCGATTGTCTCAAGATATTAGTAATTTAAATGATATCATTTTGAAACATACAGATATGTCATCTGGACAATTTATTATTGATAATATAGACGATATCAACCAATTATTACAAAAAGATTATGATACAACATTAAAAGAAAATATAGGAATTACATTAGATACTGATATTGATGAATATTATTTTTATAAAGAAATTGTTACCGCAATAGAAAATCGAATTATAAAGTCAAAAATAGATATATGTGAAGCTATTCAAAACATAAACGAATATACAACACTTTCTTTCACATACAAAAATTATATTACACAAATAAATAAAAAAAATAACGGTAGTTACGAATGGACCGAACCAGTCGTTGGTCCTATTGATGTGTTATTACAAATGAAAAATGAAACAAATACAACATTTTTAATATATTCTATAAATATTTATAATTCAAAGAGTAAAGAAATTCATAAATTTACAAGAAATAAACGTAGAAATAAAAGTGACACAAGTGATAATTTATATTTATATTATGAAAATGAAAATCATTATAAACCTTTATTAATTAAACATTTAGATACTAATCCACCTACTAATCCACCTACTAATCTACCTACTAATACTAATACTAATACTAATACTAATACTAATACTAATACTAATACTAATACTAATACTAATACTAATACTAATACTAATACTAATACTAATACTAATACTAATACTAATACTAATCCACCTACTAATCCACCTACTAATCCACCTACTAATACGAATACTAATACTAATCCACCTACAAATACAACTACTAATACAAAAGTTCCCGTTACAAAAACAAGTAAACCAAAAACAAGTAAACCAAAACCTATACAACCTAATCCGATTACACCTAAACCAATTACACCTGAACCAATTACACCTGAACCAATCACACCTGAACCAATCACACCTATAAATAAACCTATTAATTCATCTATAAATACTTCTATTATAACTAACAATAGTCGTAAAAAAATTGATGAAACGCAAACACAAATACCAAATTCACTAATCATTTATGTAAAAACTCGTATTCCCAATGCGTATAAATTAAACTATGAACCCTATATGACAGTTCCAAAAAGTAAAAGTCACACCGTTTATTTTGATCCTCTTATTAAATATTATGAAAGACCCATTCTAAATATACCATCAACCGCACCTAAAGATACACAATATAGTCAATTTTTTGAAGCGCCAGAATTCGATACAATGATTAATCGAATTTTAAGTGATTTTAGATATATGCAAAAAAAGAGATCATTTCAAAACGCTTATGATAATAATATTATTGAAAATAATATAAAAATTACAATCAACAACTTATTTAAACAAAATGGATTATTTTATATAAATAAAAAACCATATACTATTGTTGGTGTAAAATCAAACCCATTTAACTGGCAAATTGATGAAAAACCACTTGAAAAATTATTAAATAATTTTTCTCATTTATCTCTTGAACAAATCAAAAAACAAGCAAATGAAGAAAAAGAAAATATTCCTGAACAATTAAGACAAGGAAATGTTGCTTCATCAAACATAACTTCTGATGAAAATATGTCAATAATTACATCTTCTCTACAAAATACATCTGATAATACATCTAAAGAGAATATTCAAAAAGACATTATTGGAGATATAAATACATTTGTTGATCCTGATAAATTAATTAGCGATAAAGACGATTATATGTATAAATTATATACAAAATATCTTCGTAAAAATATTCCAATTAATTACACAAATATCCCTGATATTTCTATTGATCCTTTGACATTTGTTTTATTAATCAAACCATCAGATTTAATCAAATTTATTAAAACGGATACAAATAAACATAAAAAAATGTTAGATCTTTATTCAGCATATATCACATCAAAAAAAAATTTAAAAAATACAGATAAAAAATATAATGAAAAATGTATTGAATTAGCAACAAACAAAAAAGTATTTGACAAAGAAATGTATAATATTGGTAATTATTTTTTAGATATAAAAGAAAATAATACAAACGATAATGATAAAAATAAAACAGAAAAAATAGAACGCATTATTTCACTAAAGGTTGAATATATGTCATTTATTTTTGAACTTGCTGATATTATTAATGATATTTACACATTACAAACTATTTATTTTACCGCTACAAAAGAACTATTAATTGAAATTAAACAAAATTATATTGACATTGTACAAAATAACGAAGAAACAACATTAGCATTTGAATGTATAGATAATGATATTTATACGGTTCAATTATTAATAAGTGAAGATTCCGCAAACAAGTGTTCACAAAAATATTTTTCAAATTATAACTCATTCAAACAAATTTATAAACACTTGAATACAAAAAAAAAATATATCTTAGAACCTAAGATTAATTATACAGATGAAATCGAATTTTATACAAATAATCCAGCTGTTTTAAATATTGAAATTAAATTATACGAAATTTATAATTTTCAAATGTTTTTGTTTTATTCATACAATCAATGTGATATTTGGGTGCTTTTATTTAAAACAAATCAAACATTGACTTCCAATATTTTTGAAAAATCAACTACAATTATTAAAAATTATGAGGTTTCAAAAAAAATTATTGATGATCCAAAATATAAAAAATATCAAGAAGATATTAATAAAACAACAGTACATATTATACCCGGTAAAACAAATAATAAATCATCTGAAACTTCTGAAACTTCTTGGATTTTGGAAAATGAAAATGGAGAAAAAATAATAAAAAATAACGATAAAAATGGAAAGAAATTTCAAAAACTATATATTGATTATATTAAAAAAAGTGTAAATGCGTTTGATATTGTTGTTTTATACATATATTTACTTGAAAAATATTGTTTATTACAAAGTAAAGTATATATTTCAGAAGCAAATATTATTTATATCAATATTGATTATGAAAAATCATTAGATAACTATTATGTTGAAATATTAGATTATATTGAATACTGTGAGGAACAAAATCAAGATATCTTTATTCCTTCATCTATTTTATGGAAAACTGACGATTTAAATAAAATAGACGTTATTGATAAAAAAAGAGCAACCCACGATAAGAAATTATTTATATATTATAACCGAATTCGATCAATTGAAAAATCAAGAGAAAAAATATTATTGCTTTGTCAAGAATTTTATAAACAAATTACACCAAATATCAGTAAAAAAGCATTTATTAAACTTTGTAATGATATGATAAATAAACAAGAAACAATCATTGAACCTTATTCTTTTGGAAATACAATTGATACAATATATGATGATATAGAAAAATACGATATTGTGAAAATAAATGAATTTAATTACAATATAGATGGACTTGTTGATGAACTCTATTATGATAGAGTTATCAATGATGATTATAATATAAAATCATATTTTGATTGGATGGTATTTAAAAATGATAATAAAAGTGAGTTATCTCAAGCTATTGCTGATGGATTAAATAGACAATTAGAACTCACTGAAAATACAACTACTAACAAATATACAGAAAAAATAAATGGAAAACAAATATTTACTTCAAATTCTTTAATAAAAATGATTGATGAAAAAAAACCATCAAATATCATAAATATAAATATTAATGAAATGATTTCCATTTGGGAAAAATATTTGGGAATCAAGTTTATTATTTTTGAAATGTTTGCAAGACCTGAAAATACAGACATTAATATTGGTGATATAGTTTTATATAAAGGACTTACAAATGATTATAAACCACATAGAGTATTATCAAAACAACCTAATAACACCGGAACAGATGTTACTTATAATTTATATGATGGATTAAATATTATAGAAAATATTGAAAACAAAGAACAAACAATTGAAAAAAATATATTAAATGAATTAGGTCAATTTGTGAAAACCCCAATAACATTTAAAACAATAAAAAAAGATTTATCTCGAAATCATTTAGAAAAATTTCGCGTATATTGTGATACAATCGATAATAATGATTTTGATCAATATGATGATTACATGTATATTGTACATACAGAAAATACATATCAATTAGTAAGAGATATTGATTATGATTATATTATTAAAAAAGATCAAATCCCAAATTATATTAGATATTTAATATTTAATAGTTGCCCAAAATTACGAGATGACCAATATTTTTTAGATTTTAAAACCAAAATAGATGATAATATTAATTCGGATGATATTGATAAAGAAATATTTAATATTCAAGAAAAAATCAAAGAAAAAGAAAACATATTGGATGATGAAAATGAAAATAGAGAAGATAATGAAGAACATGATATTAAAAAAAATTTAATCAAAAAAGAAATCAATAAATTAGAAAAACTATTAAAAAATTTAGAAAATAAAAAAAGAGCAAAAAATACAAAGGGTGGAAACCCAAATGAAAAATTAAGCGAACAATATTCGCAAAACGTTTTAAACTATCCTGTTGGTGTTCCTAGAAATGTAATTTATTATCCTCAGCAACAATATTTGAATCCTGGATATTTGCCTCCAAGATACAATCAACAAATGTTGCCATATTTTTCAAAACAAAATAATGTTATTCAAAATAAAGTAAAAGATCAAAAATCAAAATTATCATTTTATATTGAAATTGAATTGGAATTATATCCCGGAACATCGGTTAATTTATTTCAAAAAGGGGTTGTTAAATGTCAAAGCACTTTTGAACGTATTAGAGAAGCTTGGGCAGATATACGTGGTTTTGAATATAGACCTTCTCCTATGAATGAAGCATACTCATACGCATATAATATTAAAAATAAAGAACAAAAAAATAAAACACTAAAAAACCCTAACAACAACAATAATAATAATAAAACAGTTAAAAAATATCCCAATTATTAAAAATACGTTATTGTTCCCACAAGTTTATCAATTCCATCCATTATTGTTTCTAATGATTTAACATTTGTTTCTGCGCTATCATCTTTAAGTAAAAAAGTTGTTAAATTCAAAACAATTTGTATTTTATCTTGACTCCATATTTTAAATAACTTATCCAAGTTTTCATTTGTATAAAAGGTTGTCATTCCGTCTTTTAAAAATAATGAAGTATTATTATTTTCTTCAAAATGATTTGATATCAAACTTAAATAATAATTTAGACATATTCTCATAATAGAACTTAATTTATATGTCTCAATTAACCTTAAAATGCCATTTTGAGCGCATTTAAATAATTCTTTGATTTTGGGGTTTTGTTCAATTACTTCATTTGTTAAATAACGACTACACGCAATTTCAATTGGATTATATAAATATTGTATATTTGTTTTATTGCTTTTATAAAAATATCGAGTTATACCTTGAAAAAGACCCGGTTCTTGAAGATATATTACATTATTATCTATTCTTAATTTTGTTCCAATTGGTTTATTACTTATTATTGCTAGTTTAATTATGACGGAAAGCGGATCTAATATAAATAAATGTAAATTAGCATTATTATCATCAGGCATTGAATTTATGTAACTCATAATTATAGATGGTAAATTATTTTTATATATTTTAAATATAACACATTAAAAATTTGACACATTAAAAATTTAACATATTCATTTGAAAAAATTCTTGAACTAAATCATCGGGTATATTATTAAAATCAACATTTATATTATTTAGATCATAATTCTTTCTAAATATTTCATTTTCTTCTAATTTTTTATCAAGCAAATCTTTATTATCAAAATATTTTAATGCTGTTTTGGGACCACATTTTGGAAATACTGATGGGATGTTATCACTTTGGTCTCCCATTAAGACCTTACAAAATAAATCGCACTTTGCGTTACCCGTTGAAGATTTTTGCTCTGTTAGTTTCTTAAATGCAAGATTATATATTTGTACATTTTCTTGCGCCAATTGTAAATAATCCTTATCAGAAGTTATAATAAATATATTACAATTTGGATATATTTTTAATATATGTTTTACAGTAATTGCGATACAATCATCGGCTTCAAGTTTTGAATGTTTCAAAATGAATTCAGCACCTCCTTGAGCAAACAGGTTTTCTTCTTCGTAAGCCATTTTAAAAAAAGGACCTCCCATAAAACCATCTTCTGATCTATTACCTTTGTAATTTGAAAAAAACTCATTTCTCCAAATATTTACTCTTTTACAATCCTTTCCAACAATAATTTTCGGACTAATTGACTTGTCCAATTTAAGATTTTTGGGAATTTTTTGAACATTTTCAATAAATGTTTTTTTGAATTTTTCAACAAATTTTTCATTTTGATAAGGATTTTGCAATTCATCTATTTCTTCTGGGTATGCGTTTTTCCACCAAGTTATTAACGAATGGTAACGATAAAAACAAAAGTAACTACCATCTATCAATATAAATGTCGGTGTTAATAAGTTATTCATATATTATATATACAGTATTGTGTTTAAATCAGTTATGTAATTGTTATTGTTATAATTTAAAAAAATGCAGTAAAAAACATTTTTATTATTTGTGATTAAATAAGGTAACAATAATATTTATCTTATTTTGGCGAAACTTTCAATCACAAAAAAAAATCTAAAAGCCAATTGGGTTTTCATTTTTGGACATTTATAAATGTCCAATTTTAGAAACCCTGGGGTAAGTTTCCAAAAATACTCACAAAAGGTCATTTGTGACCATAATGCTCTAAAAATCATTTTTTAGGTGAAAAAATGTGTTACGATAAAAAATAATATATATTTTGAAAACAACTTAAATACTTTTTTATGTTGATTAATAATATAGTAAATGTCAACATATTTTAGTGAAAATAGTAATTTTGAAAACGCATATTTTTATTGCGATAGTTGTGACTATAAATGCTCTCGTCCTCATCATTGGAAACAGCATATTTTTACAAAAAAACATCAAAAACGAATTTTCAACGCGGTTGATTATAGTGTCAACGACACTGAGAAAAACATTTTTGAATGTGGATGTGGAAAATTATACAAGGATAGGAGCGGACTTTGGCGACACAAAAAAGTATGTACAGGTTCGAATGTAAGTTTAACAATCATGGATAATAATACACAACAACTAACACCAGATCTCGTGTATAAACTTATTGAACAAAATAAAGAGTTACAACAAACTCTAATAGATCAAAATAAGACAATTGTTGAATTAGCGCAAAAATCCGTTTCACATAACACAACAACAACTAACACCAATTGTGGTAATAATAATAAAACATTTAATTTACAAGTGTTTTTAAATGAAACGTGTAAAGACGCAATAAATATGAGTGATTTTGTGAATCAAATCCAAGTATCATTATCAGAACTAGAAGACACAGGTAGACTAGGTTATGCTGAGGGAATTAGCAAAGTATTTATAAATAAATTAAATGATATAAACGACCAAGAAAGACCGCTTCATTGTAGTGATTCAAAAAGAGAAATTATCTATATCAAAGAGAATAATCAATGGATGAAAGATGATGAGCATAAGACATCTCTAATGAACGCAATAAAGATAGTTGCCAATAAAAACATAAAGCAAATAAGTGAATGGCAAAAGGTACATCCAAAATTTTCTGACCCTTCTTCAAAAGAAAATGATAAATATATGAAAATTGTATTGAATTCAATGTCAGGTTCAACAAAAGAAGAATGTGAAAAAAATTATGAAAAGATTGCTAGAAATATAACAAAAGAAGTTGTAATCAATAAGACCAATATATATTAATTTTAATTTGTTAGTATAACTATTTGTATAAACTAACAAATATGATTATATATTATTTATGTTTACGTTTAACAGTTTTGCGTTTTGTTTTTCCTAAATATCCCCCGACAAAAGTTTTAACGCATTTGTTAGTTCTGCGATTTTTAATACATTTATTATGTTTTTTTATTACTTGTTGTTCTTTTGAAATTGGATCTTTATCAGCAAAATTTTGTAATTCAACTGACAAATGTTTGGGTTGTGATTTCTCATCCATTTTCGAAACACTCATTATTGAATGTGGCGCAGGCGCTTTATTAACAATATTATTGTTTTTAAAACTTTTTTTTAAACGTGTTAATACCCCTATTTCAAGTAATATATTTTCATATTCATTGAGCAATATATCAATATTTATAACTCGAGTTGAAGGATTAAAATCATACATTTTATGAAAAAATGCGGATAATCTTGTATAATCTTCTAATGATAACGCGTTTAAACGGTTAAAACAATTTGCCATAAATTGTAATGTAAAACCGAGTCCATAAACATCAATAGAGTCTGCTATATGATCAAGAACAAAATCATAATTATTTTGATCAATCATTTTATTGAAACCATCAAAAAAAGTATTTATATATGCGTATTGAGTAGATGAATTTGGTATTGTGTTGTCTGGATTTAAATAAGTAAAAAGTATTTTAAAAGAAGAAGGTTTGCTGATTGGTAAATGAAACGAATTGGTAGGTGTATTTGTCTTTGAATCGGTTACAATTAATTCACTCAACGATTTTTTTATTTGTGTTTTATTATTATTTTTTTTATATTTATTATATTCGTCAATATCCATAAATGCGCAGTCAAATGGATAAGACCAGTGAAAAATACTCAAATAATTTTGGTTTTTTATTGATGAATTAATAATTTCTTTTTTAGTTCTCATAAGACCAAAATCAATATATTTCATTTTACCAGTTGTGGTATTGAATAAAATATTTTGAGGTTTTATATCATTATGTATGATGCCATTATCTTTAAAAAATTTAAGTCCTTTTATTAAATGGTGTACTTCCAACCAAAATTTATCTGTGCGTTCAGTTTTGTGTGTTTTTAAATATTTTTTAATATGATTTAAACAAAATATTTTCAAATCAGGTCCTCCATATTTTAAAACTAACAAACTATATTTATCTTCATTTGTTTCTATATTGTTTGATTTAACATATTTACAATTATCAATATCGTTTTTAACATTGGGTTCATCAATGTTTGGTTTACATAAAATAGGTTGTCCTAGATGATATTCGTTTGTTGGATCTATCTTACCAATAATCAAAAATTCGGCCAATTCTTTTTTTGCGTTTTTTGTTTTCATTAATTTTGAAACATATGTTTTATAGTTAAACCCAGGACTAGGAATCGTTTTACAATATATGCTTGGTCGGTGTACACACCCGTATGATCCTTCTCCTATTATTTTTCTTTTCATATAATATGATTAGAATAAAAATTATTTTTACTAGTTTAGTCTTATAATATTTAAATACTTAATAAAATATATACACATTTTTTATTTATAAAAAAAATTGAATTTAATTTATAAGTTATATAATTTTGTATGATCACAAACACACAAAATAATATATAATATGTTTTCAACAGTTCAATACTTAAACGACGAATTTTTAAATATTGTTAGTTTTATGGCAAAAATAACAATACTGTTTTTATCAACCACACAAATTATAAAAGTTACATTTTACAGTCTTATAGTGAGTATAATGTTACAATATGGAATTAAATATATTCATGTTGAAGAATTAAAGGTTGATTTTATTGATATCCAATTTGTTATACTTACGTTATTAGTTTTGGCTCAAATTAATTTAATATTCAATTTAATTTTAGAAAGAATTTATAATAATTTCGAATCTTTGAGAATCAATATAAAAGAAAAAGATAAAAAAATTCATCAATTAAATAAAGATATTGAAGAAATGATTAAAAAACTTGAAAATCAAAACATTGAAAATAAAGAAAATTAAATGTTTATAAATCTAAACTAACAGTGTTTTTATCTGATTTCTGTCTTCTGCGTGTGCGTTTAGGTACATTTCCTTCGCTTTGTATACTTTTTAAATCATCAATACTGATTGTACTGCTATTATTAACATCTTCAACAATAATATCTTTTTTTGTTGGAGTTATTTCAATAGTTTTCGTTTTTAAACCAGACAAAATGTCTGAGATGTCACTAGGTCCTTTCATATCAGGTCGTCTAGAACTTTTTTGCGCTTGTTGTGGAGGTTCATATCCGTTTAAATTCCATTGATTGCTACCTTTTTCTTGAATACTAATTCCATCATTGGATAAACCTCCTCGTGCCATCGATATATCTGAGCGTCCCATATTCATTTGACCAATATTATTACCGGCGCGATTAGGAGGTGGGTTCATACCATTAGGACCTTGAGTTGCCATTGGAGGCGGAGGTCCTCTTCCTTGAGGCGGTTGTTCTGGGTTCATAAGACCGCTCATAAATCCGGAAAACCCCGGATTAGAACCTGCCATAGAATTAACGGCGGCGCTTTGGAATTGACGCATAAGATCAGGGTTCTGTCTCAAAATATCGTCCATACCGGGCATTGACGATTTAAACATTGTATTTGACATATGAACCATCATAGCACTGCCACCAAGTTGGAATAATAACTGAAGTTCGGGTGCGATTGCTTTACTTTTATATTTATCGTGAAATGCGCTAAAAATTTCGTCATAATCGGTTATATTTTCATTAATTTGTTCACCCCAACCATCAAGGTTAATATCAAAAGGATCAAAACGGTTATTTAAAAACTCAATACCATTAATTAAAGTCATCATCATATTACCTTGAAATTTAATAGAATTTTGTTTTGATTTTTCTTCCATTATCATTTCATATTCACCCATCATTTCTCTTAAATCGGATTCCATATTGTATTTTTTTGTTAGTTCAACACCTTTTTTTTCTAGAGCTTCGAGTTTTCTTAAAAACTTGAATTTTTCTCTGAGAACATCATCTTTAGATAGTTTTGGTTCAGATGACATTCTTGAGTCTGGATTTAATGGAATATTATTAAATTTTCCATAACCATCCCAGGTTTTCGTGTCAGGGGTCGTATTTGCGGTTGAATGTCCTAAATTTTGTCTATCATAATTATCGTTCTCTAATATATGTATATTTGGTTGTTCGCTAAATGAAACAGATGGACTATCATAACCACCGAACAAATTTGATTCAAAAACATTATTTATTCCACCAGATGTTTCTGTTGCTAAATTATTAAGTTCATTTTCTAAATTATTTAAATCATCAATATCAATTTCACTTGTTAATCCTGGTCCATCTGTTTTTTTATCGTTCATAAGAAGTTCGATACCTCCTCCAAAATTAGTTTTTTTATTATGTCCGCCAAAATTGTCTAAATTTTCAAAACTCATCGAAATATCAATAATATCGTTATCCATTATGAAATAATAAGAACATTTAATTTTAAGTATTACGAATTACAAAATATATATTTTTTAATTAAATTAATTAATTGTTTAACAATTTATTTAATTTATTTAATAAATTGTTTAATTGTTTAAAACTTTATTTTTAATAAACCATAGTCCCTGTAAAAAACAATCAGATAAATCATCTTTTTTTTTATGTTTATTTACAAATCCTCTCCATTCATCATATTGTGAATCATTGTTAATTATTGATAGACAAGTTTCAACTCCCAATTTTTTACGTTGGTTGTAATCTATTTTTTTTCTTGGTAAATAGTCTTTTAATTTATTAGAAGCGCTTATAAAATCTATAATTATATTGTTATTTGTCATAATAAAATATTGTGATATCATTCCTTGAATTGTTTTCATTTTGTTGGCAAGTGGTCCAATTTGATTTTCAATAATTACATTATCTATGCTATTGATATCATAGAATATTTCATTAAATTTATGTTGTATATTTCTTCCAATCGTTACTAAATCAACCTTTGTTGCGTTTGTTTTTGCTATTGGACTATAACAATTGGTATGAATATAGTTTTGTATAATACTTAATATATTTGATTTTTTAATTGGTATTTCATATGTTAGTTTATATTTATTAGCAATATCAATCAAATTTGGTAATGTTTGTTTTTTTAAATATGTGTTTTTAAGTTCGGGCGTAATATGTAAATAATTATGTAATTTTGAATGTTTTAAACAATAACATTGATCGTCTTTAGAAAACTTTGCCGGTTTATTACATATTAAACCCTTTTTATCAATTTCAATACATTTATATTCGTTTATATCATTTACACATAAGTCAATATTGTCCCATTTTAATATTTTAATTATTTTGGATGAGATATCTATTTCAAAAACACAAAACGACAAATTTTTAATACCAACATCTATACTTATAATTTTCATTAATGATACTAAATATAATATAATATTGTGTTTAAATGATTATATTATATACTAAAAATAAGTTGGAATAGAAGGTGAAATCATGCGTGCTTTAAGTTGTTGTTTTTTTAAAAATTCTTTTTTTAAATCTGTCTCTCTAAATCCATTTGGTGGATTATTAGTATCATGAAGTGAACTATACAAATGAGGAGTATTTTCATTGGGTGTTGTATTTAAAATGGTATATGGATTATTACCAGATGCTTTAATAGATTGCATAGTATTGAATTTCATAATATCGTTCGCATTTTTTTGTATATATTGTCTGTAATTCCAGTTTGAAGTTATACCAGCATCAGTTAATATTTTTTTATTATTTAACGCTTCTGGTTGCCATAAATTATATGATATACCGTTAATATTTTGTGTTGGATCCATTGTATAATAATTATTCATATTATACTAAATACAGATAAAAAGAAAAACATAATTTACTCATCGCCAAGTAATTTAAGAATTTCATTTTTCTTTAATTTAGAAGCATCCGTTATAATTCCTTTACTAACAACAACTTCTCTAAGTTTATTTGTAGACATTTTTTTATATTCAGGTTTGGTTGTAAAATCAGTAATATCTTCTACAAATGACAAATTATTTAAATAATGTTTGTGATCAGTAACATATACTGAGTCTGTTCCGTCTGGTCCAAAATCAATAACTTCTTTAATATCATCTTCTTTAATATCATCTTCTTTTACATCATCTTCTTTTATATCAACTTCTTTAACATCTTTATCATCTTCATTGATAAAATATATTGTTTTTACATCATCTAAATTTGAATAATTATTTAGTTCTTCAATTAGTAAATCATTGTCTATATTATCATTTGCTAATGATAAATTAAGTAATTTAATATGTTCTTGAGTTTTTTTAGCGCTACAATCTTCCTCATCTTGGTCTTGATCTTCGTCATCGTATTCCTCATCCTCATCTTGATCATCATCTTGGTCTTCGTCATCATCTTGGTCTTCGTCATCGTATTTTTTATTGTCATAATCATTTTCACTTTCTTCATTGTCTTCGCCGTCAGAAACACCTATAAGACCAGAAATATTATCACCACCGACAAGTTGAGACGAATATTGTAAAATATTGGGGTCTACATTTTGAGCATCATTTATTTTACTTTTTACAAAATGTAAATCTTGCGCTAAAATAGAAACTAAATTAACCATTGAAGAGAGTTTGTGGTCTTGTTCTGCCATTTTAAAATTAATATATGCGTATATACAACCGGTTAAAATAATAATAATAGCAATGCTAAATAAAAATGATACGCTAAAAAAATCAGAAATAGTCATTATTAAAAATGAAGAATATATTTTAATTATTTTTACAACGAATTATACTTACAATATTTATTTATTAATATTTGCTAAATCTAATATTTCTTTTGGATATTTCATATCGTGTAATACTTGTAATCCTCCTTTTATGTTCGAAATACCTTGAATTAACTCATACGTATATTCAAATTTATCATTTATTTTAATTGTTTTCATATTGTAATTTTTTATCATTTTATTTTTAGATAATTTCTTACATAATTTTATATAATGAGTAGTCAAAACACAAGTAACATTTTTATTTTTAACAATGTAATCCATAAACGCATTAGCGCTATTAACCGCTTCGTCTGGATTTGTACCTGAATAAAGTTCATCAAAAATACAGAAATGTGTTTTGTTAGTTTCTTCATTAATACAATCTAAAATTTCTTTACATCTTCTCGCTTCCGCTTGAAATAAACTATCTCTTCCAGATGTATCAGGTATATTTAAATAACAATGTATTTTATCATATGGTTTTAATTTTAAAGACTCAAAGCATCCGTAACCAATTTGTTGTGATAATATAATGTTAATCAATGTCGATTTTATAGTAGTGGTTTTACCAGACGCGTTAGGACCAGTAATAATTATATTTTTATTCAAATTACAGTCATTTTTAACGATTGTTGATGTTTCATTATTAATAAATTTTGGATAATACATTTGCTTGAATATTGGTTTTCCTTTTGTTGTATATGTTGTTTTAACTAGTTTATTTTCATTTATGTTAGTTCCAATATTTGATAAAATATTAAAATATCCATTAAATCCAAATGAATATAAAATAGCATTATGATATTGATTATCATCATATATTTTATAAAAACTCGACATAATATGTCCAATCTCGCTTATTTTTGAAAAAGATAATGTAAATGGTGTTATTTTACTTAGTTCATTGTGTAAAGAAACTAACACACAATTATTTTCTTTAAGAACTGAATTAAAATTATCATATTTTGTTAGTTTGTCGCATTTACAAGAGTAGTAATCCATAACACTTAAAGTATATTCTAAATATTTCCTAAATTTAAACAAATAATTATGTATCTTTTGCATATTAGAATAAAACCGAATACAAACTAAAATATTTTGGTATATAGAAAATAAATACAGAGTTGATGATAAAATTAGATATATTTTTTGACCATTATCAACCTCATGAAATTGTGTAAATATTTTAAAAATTGCGTGATTGGAAATTAAAGTTTTAAGTATTTCAATATATTCTTTAAAACCGAGATTAATATTTTTAAATTTGATGATGAAAAATGGAATAATTAAAACAAGTATGGGTAAACATAATGATAATATAGGCGATATAATATTATATAATCCCATAAACTGTAGATAGTGTGAGTTATTATTAAGATTTTTAGCAAATGCCCAATCAATATATAAATATTTTTCACAAAACCCAGTTTCTCCTTTAATTTCTTTCCAATTTGAAAGAATATTGTTCATATCAAAATCGCTAAAGTTGTATTTGTTGTGAATTGTATTTAATTCTTCAGAATGAATATTTTTTGTTAGTTGTTGTGTTTCTTTTAAATAGTCAATATCAGTTGTATAATATTTAGATATTTGTTTAATAACTTCTGTTGATGTTTCATTAGATGGATCAAATACTGTTTTATAAATTGACGCTTCGGTAAAATCAACACTGTTTACAAGTTCGAGATCTGTTACAACAGTTTCATTAAGTTGTTGAACTTTTTCGTTGTAACAAATAGGAATTTTAAAGGCAATATTTATGTCTTCGTGTTGTATATTATTTTGAGTTTCTGTGACTGTCATTAATTAAAATAAAATATTATTTATTATTTTATTTTACGAATTATTATGTTATCAAATAAGTAAATTTAATCTTAAAATATTTGCATTATTTGATAGTTCAAATACAGGATTTGGGTTTCCACTCCAATCACATATGTTGCATACTTTATACATAATTTTTGTTTTTTCATCATAATAATAACTATTCATGTCTAAATAAACACTTTTTAATTTTATAAGACCATTTTCAGTCACATGTTTATCAATTAAATATTTGCGTTTAATGTTTTGTTCTATTTTAAGTTGTTCTTTGTCTTGAATTGCTTCACTTGATAAAATAAAATCGCCATAATTTAAATTATTATTCATAAATAAATAATAATATAATATTTAATATGTTTTTATGAATAAATATATATCAATAATATCCCTTTACTGAAATAACTTGAATATCATCATAATAAGAATCGTGATGTGTTAGATGTGATATTGTTCTTCCATGTTCATAATTTTTTGTATCTAATTTATTCTTATCAATATATTGTTGTAATTTATTTGAATAACATATTACATTTTTTCTGTTTGATCTGAAATCATCGCGAAGGGGTAATCCAAAACCATTAATTTCAGCAATGCGATTATGTATTGATCTTTCATATAAAGTTATTTTAGGTTTTTCATTTGATCCAATTTGGTTTCCCATATAAATTATATTAGATTTATATTTATATTATTTTATATTTATATTATATTATTTTATAAATTATATTAATAATACCAACTTGCCATTTCCCAATCTTCATTTGGATCAATATTAATTCCAAAATAAAAATATTTATTTTTATGTATTGAAAATTTTCTACATTCAAAACAATATAATTCTTCAGAATCAGCATATCTGCCTTGTATAAAACAATTATTACACAATATTGAATTACAATCAAAACAATGTATAAAATCATCCTTATCATCAGTGACATCATTATTTTTTATATATAATCGTTTTTTACAGCAAAAACATTCTTCGTAAATATTTATGAATTTGTTATTTGAATATATACAATAACTGCAGTAACAATTGATAAAGAATTTGCCTTCTTTATTAAACTTTTCATTTGTATTTTCATTTGTATTTTCATTTGTATTTTCATTTGTATTTTCATTTGTATTTTCATTTGTATTTTCATTTGTATTTTCATTTGTATTTTCATTCAACCATTTATTATCACTGAAAAAAATATAATGTTCATTCGATAAATCATAATCTTCATTCGAATTATATCTATATTTATTTATATTATTAACATCATCGAAACACAAATAATCTTCTTCACAAATTTCACCTCTTACGCCAAATAACCAACTATTATGATATGCGGTTTCACACATACATTTATTAGTATCGTTTAATACAAACTCACACTTATTCATATAATGTAATAATTAATTGTATTTAAATTATTATATTATCTTTTGTTAATTGAATATTCTTTAATTTTTTTTATATAAGAAATTTAACTAATATTAAATCCAGATGGTAATTCTTCAATTTGTGTAGAATAATATTGCTCAATTTCCTTCATTTTATGAATGTCTCTTCTAGTTATAAAATTAATGCCAGTACCTTTTCTTCCCCATCGTCCCGATCTTCCAATTCGATGAAGGTAATTATGAACATCTTTTGGAATATCAAAATTAATTACTACACCTACTTGTTGAATATCAATGCCTCTGGATGTTACATTTGAAGAAATAAGAACACGAGACGACCCTTTTCTAAATTCTTTAAATACATTTTCTCTTTCCATTTTGTCCATATTACTATGAATACAGCAAACTGGAAAACCATCTTCTTTCATAGCTTCGTATAAATCAATTACTCTTTTAACGCTATTTGAATAAATAATACATTGTGATACCGAAATATGTTGATATAAATCTTTGAGAGTAAGATATTTTTCTCTATCATCGTTCACTGCGATATAATATTGTTTAATTCCTTCTAATGTGAGACTTTCTTTTTTAACGCAAATTTTAACAGGATTAATCATAAATTTATTCGTAATTTGAAATATATTATCGGGTAGTGTTGCGCTAAATAACGCAATTTGTACATTTTTATTCAAATATTTAAATATATTATATACTTGCTCTTTAAATCCAGAAGATAACATTTCATCTGCTTCATCAAGAATTACGATTTTAATTTTATTTGCATTGATATATCGACGTCGAATCATATCATATACTCTTCCGGGACAACCAACAACAATATGAGGAGGTTTATTACGTATATCTTGAGCATCTTCATCAATAGATGTTCCTCCAACAATAGTTTTAATACGAATTCCAGTCATCATATTTGATAAACAAGTAATAACTTCTGTAATTTGATGTGCCAATTCATGGGTAGGAACCATAATTAGTGCTTGAATAATATTTTCTGTTATAACAATTTTTGATAATGCTCCAATAGAAAATGATGCGGTTTTACCTGTTCCAGATTGCGCTTGAGCAATCAAATCGTGTCCTTGTAAAATAGGATTAATCGATTTACTTTGAATAGGACTAGGTTTTTCAAAACCGTGAGCGTAAATACCTCGTAATAAATTCGGAGGTAAATCCAAATCATCCCAATTATTAAATATTTGTACGGGTGTTTCTTCCTCAACCGAAGTTATAGAATTTGTATTTGTATCTGTATCTGTATTTGTATTCGTATCCGGTTCTGTGCCGGATTTAAAATCAGATTTTATATCTGAGTTATTTATATAAGTTTCTTTATTAAATTTAAGCGACATTATATATTATATATAATAGATTGGTTTTAAGTGTATTTAAATTAAATATTATATTTAAAAAAAATTGATTTAAATAATATATGATATATAATAGTACTATACGTATAATGGCAAATAATAAATACAATCTTAAACAAATTACCGATATTTCCAATAGTGGTTTTTATTATGAAATGCCTGAAGATATATTTGATATTATCAATTATATATGCGTACAGGTAGGAAGTTCTACAATGAAATCTCGTATATTTGTAAAAAATAATCAATCTATTTCAGCGAATGACAATTCAAATGAATTTAATTCATCTTATTGTCCAACAAAAAATAGAAAAAAACGCGGAAATAAAGGAATGGAAATTAGCAATGATGATTGGGAAAGTATTAGAACATTTCAAACAACAACAATTGAACAAAATATAGGTATAGAAAATGATATAAATGCTCTACGTTTGTATTTGAATAAATTAACAGATAAGACATTTTTAGATATGAGAGAAAAAATTATTGAAAAAATTAATACAATTTTTATAAATTCAACAGATAAAGAAGATGAAACAAAAGTTGGGACAATGTTATATGAAATATGTTCAACAAATAAATTTTATTCAAAAATATTTGCTGATTTATTTGCTGAATTAGCATTGAAATACGGTTGGTTAAATGTAATTTTTAAAAGAAATTACGCTGAAATTATGAACCAATATAATAATATTCAATATATTGATTCAGAAAAAGATTATGATGGGTTTTGCGAAATGAATAAAAATAATGACAAACGCAGAGCAATTACCACATTTTATTATAATTTAGCATTAAATGGATTTATTGTGAAGTCAGGAATAGTGAATATATTAAAAGACATTCTCATTTCAATAATGAATATGATCAAAATGAATGACAAGAAAAATGAAGTTGATGAGTTAACTGAAATTGTTGGTATTTTGTTTAATAAAGATATGATTGAAGAAGTTGATGATGAGTCGGATGATTTAGAAGAATACTATGTGATGGATCAATCAATTATAAATACGGTTAGCAGTTTAGCGCAAAAAAAAGTAAAAGAATTTCCAAGTTTATCAAACAAGGCAATATTTAAGTATATGGATTTAATAGAAATGTAATTTAATATTTTTAAACTATTTAAATATATATAAACAATTTATATATTTAATGAATAGCAATAGCAATAGCAATAATGATAATGATAATAATATTAGTTTTTTTTTAAATGAAACAGAAGATGTTTGTGAGGATGAAAATATGTATAAAATTATTAATATGATGAATGAATTCACACAACAAGATTTTGAAGAATTAGAAAATAATTATCAAAAATTAAATAAATGGACAAGTCCTTTAATAATGTTAAATGATTATACTAAACCAGAATTGCTGAAAATATGTAATTATTATGGTATTGATGGTTATGTAAAAGAACATAAATTAAAAAAACAAGAAATAATTAATTCAATAGTTTATTTTGAAAGTCAACCTAAAAATAATGATATTGTTCAAAAAAGATATTTAATGTGGGAAAATATATATGAGTTATTAAATGATCCAATAATGAAAAAATATATAATTTGGATATGATATAATATTATTAAAGTAATAAAAGTAAATAAAAATATTAAATATAACTAAATTATATATAGATGGTGGTATCTATAATTGATAAAACAATAAACTATCCCGAACTTAAAAGAGTAGATCCTCAAGATTTAGGTAAAGAAACAAATCTTTATCAAATTGAAATAAAAGATTTAAATATAATTGTAGCAATTGGTGGACCACAAAATACATTTTCAGATAAAAATATAACATATTTTCCAATATATTTAGTTAAGCACAATAATAAAGTATTACAAATAGGTGTTTATGAAATTCCATCAAGCAATATGATAGATTATGTTGATGAAAATTCGATACTTGATATTGAACGATTAGACGAACCTTTAATTTACACTTTTTCTACAAAAGATATGATTGAAAAACTAAGAAAAATACCTGAAGAAGAAATACAAAATGAAAAACATAAAAAATCTAATAAAGAAAAAGAAAAAGAAGTTGTAAAAGTGGTTGAAAAGAAAAAAGAAAAAATAAAGCAAGAAACTGAAATACTTATTCCAGAAATTAGAAAGGATATTTTTACTGCTCGAATTGGAGCAAGTATTCACGAACCGTTAAAAGAAGAAATGTCAAAAAATGCGCGAGATTATAGAGAAAAATATCATGAAAGTAAAGAAGATAATTGGGTTCAAAAATTTATGAAAAATAAAAATTATTCTATTACCGATAATGAAGGTAGAGGCGATTGTTTTTTTGCTACTATAAGAGATGCGTTTGAAACTATAGGTCAAGATACAACTGTTAGTCGATTAAGAAGTAAATTATCAGATGAAGTCAACAGAGATTTATTTGATGATTATAAAGAACGATATGATATGTTTTCTGCCGAAATAAATGAAACAAAAGCAAAAGCAATAGTTTTAAAAAAAGAACATGAAGGATATAAAACAAAAATAGCAACAACAATTGATAGAGAACAACAAAAAATAATCCGTGATGCAGCAGCAAAAATAAAAAAAGAATATGATACAATAAAATCAGAAAATAAGTTTGCCAATGAAAATATAGCAGATGTTTTATTTATGAAAGATATAAAATCATTGGAGGATATGAAAAAATATATAAGAACATGTTCTTTTTGGGCAGATGCAAGAACAATAAGTATAATGGAAAAAATCTTGAATATAAAATTTATAATTTTATCTAGTAAAAATTATCATATGAATGATACAGATAGCGTATTACAATGTGGGGCAGATGTTGACCCAATAATACTTAGTAGAGGCGAATTTACTCCGGAGTTTTACATTATTGTTGATCATACAGGAGACCACTATAAATTAATAGGTTATAAACATAAAAAAATATTCAAATTCAAAGAAATACCTTATGATATAAAAAAAATGATTATAGATAAATGTATGGAAAGAAATTCCGGAGTATATTCATATATACCAGAATTTCGTGATTTTAAAATCGAAACAGTTTCTGGTAAAAATATATTACCTACATTTGACGATTTAGGTGAAGCCAAAATAATGAATTTGTATGATGATAATATAGTATTTCAGTTTTATTCAAAATCAGCGGATGATCCAATTCCCGGAAAGGGTTCGGGAGAAAAAATACCCATTAACGCAATACCAGATTTTGTTGATTTAGCAAAAATACCAAAATGGAGAAAGAAATTGTCAAATTTTTGGGTTCAACCATTTTCTTTAGATAATCATCGTTGGAGTTCAGTTGAACATTATTATCAAGCATCAAAATTTAAAAAGAATAATCCAGAATTCTATTTATCATTTACATTAGATTCTGGAACAGAATTATCACAAAATCCAGAAATAGCAAAAGCAGCGGGTGGAAAAAGTGGAAAATATAAAGGTGAACTATTGAGACCAAAAACAGTTAGTATGGATCCTGATTATTTTGGTACAAGATCTGTTAAGGAAATGACTTCGGCGCAACAAGCAAAATTCACTCAAAATGAAGACTTGAGAGAACTTCTTTTAGCAACGAAAAACGCAAAATTAGTTCATCATAGAAGAGGTCAAGAACCAGAAGTATTTGACAATTTAATGATAATTCGTAATAAAATATCTCTTGGAGAAATATAATAAGGTAATTTTATGATATAATATATTTTAAAAATTAAATATATAATATATATATATATGAATACATTCATATTTACATTTGTAAGAATGAACCCTCCAACACCGGGTCATTTAGAGTTAATAAAAAATATGATATATAAATCTATTGAATTGAATTGTGATAAAATATATATTATTACATCAAGTTCGTATGATAATAAAAATCCATTACCTTGCGATAGTCTTCCAAAAATGTCTGAAACACCATCTAAATCTAAAAAAAAACAAAAAATAGAAGAAAAAGAATTTGTTATGCAAAGTTTTGATAATTTTGTGTTTAAATTAAACATATTAAATTTAATGATTGAATCATACAAACATGAACTTATTGATAATGAAAGTGACGCAACCATGAAAACAAAAATAAATGATTTAAATATAATTGTAAAATGTTCAACCGGAAGTCCATTTCAATTTATATTTAAAACTTTAGAAACTGATTTTAATGTAGAAAATAATATATCTATATTTGCGGTTGTGGGAAGAGATAGAGCACCATTTTTTGATACAATGGTTGAACAATTTTTAAAAAAAGATTATGTATCACAGGTAGATGGTATAATTTTAGAAAGAGAAGGTATGGAAGAATTAAAAAACTCAGTTGAAGATATTGATGTAACCCAAATACCAACTTCAGCATTATCCGCATCTTATGTTAGAAATCTTGTTGAAAAAGGTGATGAAAGTAATTTTAATTTGATATATAATAAATATCTTGAACAAGATAATATAGAAAAATTATATAATACAATTAAATATGGAATTACATTACCCGGTCCTAAAAGTAGTGGTAAAAATAAAGATGAAGACCCGAACCCAATATCAGTATATGAAAATCAATTACCGATAAAAAAAGATAGTTTAGGTAAAGGTGGTAATAAACGTAAAAAAACTTACAAACGTAGAACGAAAAAACGTAAAACAAAAAAACGTAAATATAAATAAATGTGTTAGTAATTGGATTTCAAATAAAAAATATAATAATAATAAATTTATTATATTATTATAGTATGAAACTAACAAAAGAAAGTAATGAATTAATGTCAATATTTATAAAAAAAAAATGTTTATCATCAAGTCAAACAAAAAAAACAGATTCTATTTTAAAAATATTATATGATGAAATAAAAAATGGTGTTAGTTATGTTAATACAAAAAAGGCAAATATGGGAAATAAATTCTATAAAGTATCAATTAAACAAATAACAAATAAAGAACAAATTGTATGGCCAGTTACATTATCAAAAGACGCATTTACTCCTGAAGTAATCACACATATAGAGAAAAATAGTAATGTAATATTAATCTATAAATTTAATATATATGATAGAAATATAAGTATAATATTTATAATAGAAGATAATAAAGTTGCCGATTTAATAGAAACATATAATAAATATGTGGACTATATGTTAGTTTGGTTATATATAGCAAATATACATTCATCCAAAAAATGTGCCAAACAATTAAAAATATATATTTACCATACAAGTTTATCAAAACAATTTCCAGAAACAAATATTCAAACGTTGGATCAAAACAATATAAATACGGGGTTTTGTATGAGTTGTCCATTAGATTCGGAAATAGTGGTATTTCGTAAAGAGGAATGGTTTAAGGTATTTATACACGAGACATTTCACAATTTTGGATTAGATTTTTCATCAATGAATATAAGTATTTTTAATGAAAAAATACTACAAATATTTCCGGTGAATTCAGAAGTGAATTTATTTGAATCATATACGGAATTCTGGGCAAGAATAATAAATGCTTTATTTTGTAGTTATATAAATATAAAAAATAAAAATGATATTGATGAGTTTTACACAAATGCTGAGTTTTTTATTAATTTGGAAAATAATTTTGCTTTTTTTCAAATGATTAAAATATTAGATTATATGGGTTTATCATTTGATGAATTATATAAAAAAACAGTTGCTTCTGATAAATTAAGAAAAGTGCGATATAAGGAAAATACAAGTATATTATCATATTATGTATTAACAACAATTTTACTTAATAATTATCAAGATTTTTTAGTATGGTGTGATACAAATAATATATCATTATTAAATTTTAAAAAAACAACAAAAAATATCGACAATATGTGTGTGTTTTTAGAAAAAAAATATAAAACAAAAAATATGTTAGATGGAATTAAATGTATAGAAAAAATATATAATAATATAAAAAATAAAAACAATAATAAAATATATTTATTGGATAATTTGCGTATGACAATATGTGAACTGTCATAATATATTATTTTTTGATTTAAAGGCGCTTTAAGTTGTTTTCTAATATATATTATTTTTGATTTAAAGGCGCTTTAAGTTGTTTTCTAATATATATTATTTTTGATTTAAAGCGTCTTTCTATGTTGCCAACAATACGCTAATTTTTTATAACAAATCTTACCACATTTTAATCCATTTTTAGTTACTGGACATATATATTTATAACAACCATTTTTTGTTGATTTTTTATTTGATCTCCATTCTTTCATTGCATCATCAAAATCGATATTAACTTCGAATTGTTTGATTTTGTTAGTTGTTTGACTTCTTGTTTTCATTTTATATATTTATTTATTAGTTCAATATATACTTGTACCTTGTACGTTGTACTTTTATTATCAATTATATTTCAATTTTTATTTTATTGTTATAATAAAAAATTGAGATTATTAATTTAAAGGATTAAATATATTATATAACACAATGGGAATTCGAAATTTAAATCGTTATTTAAGAAATAATTGTCCCGAATCTATTCGGCGTATACCAATTTCTGATATTTCACATAAAAAGATTGCTGTTGATATTAGTATTTATTTATATAAATATGAAGCTGAAAACACTTTACTTGAAAATATGTTTATTATGTTATCTATTTTCAGACATTACAATATTATTCCTATATTTATTTTTGATGGAAAACCTCCTGATGAAAAAAAGGTTTTGCTACAAAAAAGAAAAGAAGATAAAAAATCTGCTCAAGAAGAATATTATAAATTACAACAACATTTACTATATACCGATAAACAAGATACCGATAAACAAGATATAATTGCTACTATGGATCAACTTAAAAAACAATTTGTTCAAATCAACAAAGAGAAAATTGAAAGCGTTAAATCTTTAATTAGAGCGTATGGCGCAACATATTACGACGCTCTGGGCGAAGCCGATGAATTATGTGCGTTACTTGTTGTTAAAAAAAAAGTATGGGCGTGTTTAAGCGAAGATATGGATTTATTTGTATATGGATGTAGCAGAGTACTTAGATATTTTAGTCTTGTTTCTCATACAGTTGTATTATATTATACCAAAGGCATATTAAATGAACTTGATATGAGTCATAAAGAATTTAAAGATATTTGTATTTTATCTGGAACAGATTATAACATTGATACTAACAACAAAGTAAATTTAAAATCAACTATCGAATATTATCATAATTATAAGAAAACAGATAATTCAAATAAATGCACCTTTTATGATTGGTTACAAGAAAATACAGATTACATTACTGATATTCATTTATTGAATAAAATAAATAATATGTTTAACCTAGATTGTTATAATAAAAAATTAGATGTATTTAATAATATCAAAATTGTGAATGGACAAATTAAACAACAAGAAATTGAGAATATAATGAAAAGTGAAGATTTTATATTCTTATAATATTTTTTAAATATAAATATAAAGATATATAATGTTAATAAGTAATGGGAAAATTGAAAGACAAATTAAAAAACAGACGGATGCAATAGAACAATACTTTAACTAAGTAAAAATATAATATTGTTTGATTTATTTTTTTATATTAATAAAAAATTGATTTATTTATATATATTATTACAAAATTTATATAAATATAAATCAAATGACAACAATTGTAAATGTTAAAGTTAAAAACATTCGTCCAACATATCATAATTTACCAGATTGGACAAATAATCCTCAAAATGAATATATTGGAAGAAGTGGAGTTGTATTTATAAATAATGAACGTTTTCCAAAAAAACCAAGTCAATGGGCAAATCCATTTACAGTTAAAAAAGAAGGAAGAGATAAATGTTTAGAGTTATATGAAGTATGGGTTAGAGAAAAAATTAAAAAAGAAGGTCCAGAAGAGTTAAAAAAATTAAAAAATAAAGTATTAGGTTGTTGGTGTAAACCTGAAAAATGTCATGGAGACATCTTAATAAAAATACTTAATGAAATTGAATAATAAAAAAAGTGTTTTATTTGATAAGTTTTTGAATATTTTATTAATAGTTAAATTATTAATAAAATTAGTTTATTTTTTATAATTGTTTTTATTTGTTTCTAATTGTTTGTATTTTAAGGAGTCACAACGGCAGCGACCTTCTCACTCTTGGGAAAGTGAGGAGACATATATCGTTGAAGATTGAAGTAAGTAAGTTCATCAGTCTTCTTCAACTTCAAAAGAGTTGCTAGCTTTGTATCAGGATTGATCTTGCGACCATTATCCTTATCTTGAAGTTTGTGAGCGCGAATATAAGTGTTAATCTCGCGAGTAACATCTGTGCGTGCCATCTCTGACCCCACAGGTTTCTCTAAAAACTTAGCAAGTTCGTCAGAAATCTTTGTAGGTTTCACAAAACCAGAAGGTTGGCGATTTCCAGACTTACGCTTACGCTTAGCTTGTGATTTTTGAGCAACCTTAAGTTCACGAGTCCACTTCTTTTCAAGAGAACGATATTCTGTCTTCAATGAAGCGAACATAGAACTTAATTGGTTCAACTTAGCAAAAAATTCTGTGGATTGAACCAAAAGATCATTTTGTTCACTTTCAACAACATCAACAACGGGAACAGTTGAAACAGTTTCAGGAACAGGAGCAGTTGAAACGCTTGTAGTAGCGACAGAAACAACTTCGGGAGTTGCTTTAGGTGCTTTTGATTTTGGTTGTTTCGCTGTCTTTACAACAGGCGCTTCAGTATTAACGGCATTGGTATTAACGGCAGGAGTGGTCTCAGTGACTTCAGTCTTAGTTTTGCTTTGTTTAGGAGGCATTCTACTATACTATATTAATATGTTTTCTTTTTAAATTGTTTTAACCCTTAAATATATTATTGTTATTGAGTATGGTCTAATGTAATTAAATAAATTTAATACGGTTTAAAATTTATTTAATATTTGTACCTACTTAAGTATGGTATGCCGCTTCATATAACCAGTAAAGTGATGTAGCAGCATCATAATTAACTAAAGTTAAAGCACTTAAAACATAATACGCACCTAAACATTTATTTTCATTATTTATTCCTGAATTTACCAATTTTTCCATTATATATAATATTATTTTTCTTATATCATTTAAATTATCCATTGCTTCAACTTCTTCAGGTTCAGGTAGTCGATGAAATGGATCTCCCGTTGGATAGCAAATTTCTCTTTGTGTTGCTTCTGATATATTTGCTCTATAAAACCATATATCCATTAATTCTTTTATATATATCAATAATTGATTCTTATTCAATGTTAAAAACCATTGAACATTTGTATAATTACCTAAAGCATCAATATTTTGAAATAATGTTAATGCTCTTAATTCAACTGACTTTTCATACGAAACTTCTGTTGTAATATCTGATAGTTTTGTTGATACTTTTATTTTCAATAATTTACTCAGTCTTAATAATGTTTTAAACTTATTTATTACAATAGGTGACAATGGTTGTTGATTATATGGATTTTTTACAACACCGTTTGATTTATTTATTAAATTATATAATGATAAAATATCAAAACCATATATAAACCCATCTTCATCTTTAAAACTATAAAATTGTTTATTTTCTATTTTTGTTAGTTCATCCATTGATAAAAAGTCAAAATTATTTACACACAATGATCTATTTTTAAAACCTGGACCATGACTATTTACATATTTTCTTTGTATATGACCTCTAAATATTTTTTGAATTTTGATTATTATTTTTGATAAATGTAAATGGGTATAAATTCTTGATATCAATTGTGATTTATTTCCTGTTTGTTTTAATTTATATTCTTTGGCTATTTGTTTTAATTGTTTTACATTATAATAGTATTTCAATAAATCTTCATAATTATCCACTTTTAAAACCGTTTTTATTTCATCTATTTTATTTGCGTTTTTTGAAATTATTATGTTTTTTGATACATTACGCTCTAAATAAAATAAGTAATTATTGATATTATCATCCTTGTTGTTATGAATATTCATTTATATATTATATATATAAATATGTTTTTGTATTATTTTTTATTATAATATTTTAAGTATTACTAACAAGTTTACATTACTAATATCACACGCAATTATTAGTATTCAAAAACGATTTATTAATTTAAAAAAAATTGATTTAAAGATATAACTACTATAGATAGTATACCCATAGAATGACTGACTCAATCGTTGACGGAACTAAAATTGATACTGAAGTGTTTTCATATTCTGCTCCTAAAGCACACGCTTCTGGAGGAAAAGTTGTTAATTTATTTAATAAACATTTCAGAGAATCATTAACATTATCAACTCCTCTTATGTTGACTTGGGGAGCACAAGAAGGAATGAATGATAAGAAGGAACCTAATGGAAAATGGACTATGTCATTACAATTTCCCAGCAGCGAGTATACTAATCCAGATGCTGAAGCATTCTTAGCATCCATGCGGACTTTACAACAAAAGGTTAAACAAGACGCAATTACTCATTCTAAAGAATGGTTTGGAAAGGAAATTAAAAGTGCTGAGGTTATTGAAGAAAAATTTAATGTAATGCTCAGACATCCTAAAAAGTCAAAGGGTTCTATTGAAATTGATGAATCTAGACCTCCTACATTGACTGTGAAAATTCCTCAATGGTCTGGTGTTTGGAAGTCTGAAATTTATGACGAAGATGGAGAACCCCTTTACATTAATGGAAAAGTAAATCAACATCTGTCTCCTCTTGAATTTTTAAAACCAAAGACACATGTAATTTGTTTACTACAATGCGGAGGGTTATGGTTTGTAAATGGAAAGATTTCAATCACTTGGAATTTGAAGCAAGCAATTGTTCAAAAACCCAAACAAAATATGGAAGGAACTTGTTTATTGAAACCAAAAGCATCAGACAAAGTTTTAATGAAAACATTGCCTCCTCCTGAAGAAGATATTGATCCGGATGGCGCTTCCGCTACTATTGTTGCTGACTCTGATGATGAAGAAGATCAATCTGCTCATTATAAAAATATTGAAAAGGTTTTAGAAAAGGTTGAAGAAGTTCAAGAAGTTCAAAAGGTAGAAGAAGTACAAGTTGTAGAAGAAACAAAGGCGGAGGAAACGAAGGTAGAAGAAGTAAAAGCAAAGAAGAAAATTGTTCGTAAGAAGGCGGTTGAATAAAAAATAATATCAATAATAATATCATCAATATCAATAATACATTTTCATAAATAAAAACTAAATAAATTATCATAAATATTCATATTTTTTAATTTCGTATAAATTACGATATTAAAATACTTATTTTATTTACTAAATTCACAAGTTTACTAAATTCACAAGTTTTACTAAATCAAAATAATTTTAACAATTATATCTGCTTTTTTATCAATATTATATATTTCCTTTTCAGATATTTGTGAAATACCTTGACATTTAAACCTATACAATTGCTCATCTTTTATATATAATTTATCTAATGGTATTGTAAAACACTTTTCACCAATCTCTATACTAACAAATTTATTATTTTTTATTAAATATGATAATTCTTCACTTATTTTAATAACCTCTTCATAATATATATTATTATTTTCATCAATTATTATGTTAGTTGGTAAGTTTGGTTGACAAAGTACAATAATTTCTGAACCATCTGGAGCATCAAAATATAACTCATTGTGCCACAATGGAACTAAATATAAATTATCATCAACATACAATTTATATATATTATGTCCCATTATTTCCTTCAAATTTGGTTTTAATATATATACTCTATCATTTTTATACTTTTCATTTATAATCAAACTAACAAGTTCTAAAGTATCATTACTTATATACAAAATATCCTTATATTTATATAACAATTGATATAATTCTATTGATTTTTGTTTATTCAATTCTTCGAATTTTTTTCTCAAATATGTTAATGATATTATCTCATAACCTAATGAAATTTCCTTTATTATATTTGTTAATACTTCACTGTAAGATCCTTTTAATAAAGATGAAATAAAATTACTCAGAATATCTATATATATTTTTGATTCTTTATAACTAACAAATACATTAGTATTTGAAGTATTTATACATTCCGTATCATTATTTAATATATGTAATTCGTTTGTTAAATAATCAAACGCTTCATTTATTTTTTGAAATTTTTCTTTAGCGTGTATTTCATTATTTTTATCAGGATGCCATTTTAAAGCCAATTTATGATATTTCTTTTTTACATATTCATGATTTATTTTTGTTAGTTCTATTTTATCCAAAGATATCTCTAATTCATCTAATGCGTTTTGTAAATTCATTTTTTCATAATTCATGTATTATTCTAATTAAATAAAACAAATAACTCTCTAAGTGATAGATTGGTCTATAGTTATTATTATAGTATTTTAAAAAATTATATGTTTTTAATAATATATCTGTCATATTTTTTGATTTTATTTTATTCAATTCTATTAATTTTGTTAGTATATACCATATACAATGATTTATATCTAAATTATATATAAAAATATCATATAATAAATCACGAAATTTTGAGAATTTTAATTCATCAATTTCTATCATTTCTTTTATCACATTATCGCAAATTATTTTATGAGGATACATTAATTCATATACACCCGTATGTAAATATTTTATATTACATATATTTTCTATTTTTAAATCATTTGGCAGTTTTTTTTTGGAACATTTTGTATATGATATTTTTGTTGGTCTTGAAACATTAATTATTTCACAAGAATTTAATATCGTATCTGAAATAAAACTAATTTCTTCTGTTAATATTATATATTTTATATTTACTAACATTGTGTTATTATCTTGCATATAACTATAAAAGTTTTCTAATAATTCACTATGTATGTTATGAAAATTTTTACATACAATTATTCCAGTTTTATTATTTTTTGCTGATAAACTATCCACTATTTGTTGATATATATCGTGCCATAATAATCTTGAATTACAACCTAATAATGACATATCTATTTCATAATGTATATCGCTTATTTTAAAACAATATTGCTTTTTATCATATGTCAAACTGATTTTTTTTTCATATTTTAAATCTGTTGGACTATATTTTTGTATCAAATACAACATTTGACTGTATTTTCCAACACCACTTGGACCATAAAAAATTAAATTTCCCAATTTATCAAGAGAAACTGGAAATTGCGAATAATATTTTTCTAACTTTGGATGTAAGTTTATTTTTTTAACTTCGTTTATATAATCCTCAAAATGGGTTTCTAGAAATTTCATTATATAATTATAATAAATATTCTTTATTAATTTAATTAACATATTATATTAAAAACAAATTATAACATAATAAAGAAGGAATTATGAATATAGTTAAACATATAGAACAATATAAAGAAGATCACGTGTATTTTTTAGAACCTATTAAAAATAATATTATGAATAATGGGAAATTTATTAGAATTGTTTATTCAACACCTCTATTTACATTAAATGGCATTTATATACATTTTAATATCAATAATACATCTATTGATAAATACTATAATAAATATAAATGTTCATTTGACACAAATCAATATAAAGAATTTATTGATAAGGTTCGAATATTTGAAGAAGGATTAATTAAAAAAATTTGTATTGTAGATAAAATTCCACAATATAAAATTTATGAACAATTTAAGAATGGAAATATTAAAGTATTTTCTGATAAATCTGATAAAATAGGTAATCATTTTTTACTTAAAATAGCAGGTGTTTGGGAAACTGCAACAGAATATGGGTTAACCTACAAATTTTTGATAATTTAATTTTTTATTTTTTATTTTTAAATTTTAACCTTGTGTTGAATAAAAATATAATACTATTCCAATAATAATTACAAATACAATATTTATTATATTAAATAACTGTAACCACGCAAACTCTGAACTTGAAAATAATTTTGATTTCATTTGATCATTATTATTATAAATAACTTTAAATATCATCCAAAGTTGTACAATTAAAAATAATAATGAAGCGTATGAAAAACTTAAATAATAACTAGAAACATTACCTGATGTTATCCTATCGAAATAAATAGATAAAAAATATAATAATAAACTAACCACAATCATTACCATAAATATAGGTATCATATCAAAATATTTTGCCTTCATAAATATTAAATTTAATATCACAACAAAAAGAAGACCACATAATAAACCTGAATATCCTCCTAATAATGCGGATAATCCATTTCTATCGGTCATATTAATCGTTATAGCTATAATAATTATTGATGTAATTATAACAGCAAACGGAACATTCATAAGTTTTTTAATATCTTGTACATTTGTATTATTTCCAGATATCATAATTAATATATAATTATATATTAATTATTCATTCATTCATTTATTTATAAGTAGTTTCAATTCGTCTATTTCTTTTTGCATTAGTTGTATTTTATGAACTAACAAAGGTATAATTTCTAAATAATTTACTGACTTTAAATTAGAATATTTTAAATCCGGTTTATATTGAACTAATTCTGGATATTCATTTTCAAGCTCATTTGCTATAAAACCATAATGGATTTTTTTATGTATATCATCCTTAAATACAAATGAACTTGGTTTTAAATTTATCAATTTATCAGTAACATTGATGTCCAATAATTCTATATTTGTTTTTAAATTAATATCTGATGGAGATATAATATTTCCATCTACAAATAAATCACCTGGAATATATACACTTTGTATATTTTTATAGGATGGTGTTAAAACTTGTACAGACTGAGTTGTTGTTGGATTTACATAATTAAGTATTTTCCATAAAGGTGTTATTTCTCCATAATTAAAAGTTTTAATATAAGCACTTTGATTTGCTTGTCTTGCGCCATAATTTGAATTATACATTATTTATATATTAAATAAATATTTATATAAACATAATTTTACTAATTATTATATATGAATAAAAATATTTTTAATAACCGCCTATTGACCGAAAATTCTAATCAATATTTTTTTGAAAGAAAATTTATATCAATTTCCTCAGAAGACAGAGATATTACTAAATATCCTAATTCAGCTGAATTTGAAATGCTTCTTCCTCAAGAATATTTAAATGTAGCGTCTGCTCGTTTATATTCTTGGTCATTTCCATCAAACTATACTGTATTTTCTTCTACATACTTTAATGTAACTATCACATTTAAATTTAATAAATTATATAATCCGGGTGAACATGCTTTTAGCAATATTTTAACGGAAGCTATTTTTGCTGCGCTTTATTATAATTCTGATAATGAAATCGTAACAAATATTGAAGCGGGATTTTATAATCCAGAACAAATAGCAACCGAATTAACTAATCGGTTCAATTATGCGGTTACAAAAGTAATAAATATTTTTTTTAATGATCCTTCACTTTGGAACGGAACGGATTATAGCGCCGCAAAAATATTATTTGAAAAATCATCAGGGTATAATAGATTTGTAATTGTATATAATTCCGTATCACAAAAATTATGGTTTGGAAATAATGCTGATCAATTTACACTAACTAATTCATCTTCTGCTTATTATACAAAAGTGGTTATATCGGCAAATTGTCTTAGGAGAAACCAATTACCTGATTTTTCTAATTGGGGATTACCTCCATTATTAGGATTTTCAAGATGTGATGCTACAAGTTATTCTGTTCAACAATATTTACAAATGATACCTGAAGGACCAGAAAATGTTGATTTCAATTTAACAGGAACTGTTCCACGATTTTTCTATGGTGATGTAAAACCAGGAGATGATGGTTATTGGTTATTACCAACACTTCCAGGAGCTGTTGTATATTTTATAGAACCACCTTTTAAAATTAATTTTATGGGACCATCCTATATGTATATGGAAATAGATGGATGGAATTGTATTGATGAAACATCTCCGTACAATTTAAATCTTTATACAAGTCAAAATAACCAAACGAATGGAATTGTAAATTCAAGTTTTGCTAAAATAGCAATACCAACAACACCTATTGCTCAATGGTTTGATTCCGATAGTAAAGGTCCTTATAAATATTGGAATCCTCCAGCAGAAAGAGTAAGCAAAATAAAAGTTAAATTAAGATATCATAATGGGGTTACAGTTCAAATGGGACTGTTTGACTATTCATTTACACTTGAATTAAGTATTTTAAAACCACAACAAGAAAGAATATACAGTATCACAGACTCAGATGGATTATCATTACGACATAGTTTTCTTGACAGATTTGCTTAATTCATTCGACATCATATTTTTGCTTTATCCAATTCAAAACTAACATTTTATCGCATTTTTTATAATCACTGTCAAACCCATTTAATTTTAAAAATTGTGGTGTTTTCATACGAGGTTTTTTATAAAAAATGTAATCACCATATTTACCTGTTCTAACACTTAAATGATTATTTAGTTCACGTACAAATCCGACTGGTTTTGTTGGATCTAATACTGTATCACTTTCCAGATATCTTATTACATCTATATATTGAATTTCTTCTATTTTTAAAGATCCAAATTGTTCCTTTAAAGATTTTGTTTCTTTACCCCATTTAGCGTAAATTCCCCATTTTCCATTTTTAATAAATAAATCTTGACCTTTATATTTTCCAATAGCATCATTGTTTAAAATAGTATTATCTATAACATCTTCTAATGTTAGTTTAGTATTATTTAAATCTATATTTTTTTTTACTGGAATAAAACTAACCTTTTTAGGATCCTTTTTGTCAGAATATTTAACAACTGGACCATATTTTCCAATAATTAATGTATGATTTTCATCCAATTTTAAATTATATTTTATTAAATCTTGTAATTTACTTGTTACATTTGTTAGTTCATTAAAACAATTATTACATAATTCATACCATATTAATTGTCCATTTGATATTTTATCTAGTGCGTTTTCCATTTCTCTTGTATATTCATAATTAAAAAACATATCAAATTTTTCAAGTAACAACTCAATAACAATAATACCTAATGGTTGAATAACAAGTTTGTTTTTTTCATTTCCAAATTCTTTCTTACTAACAAGTTCAGAAATATTATTATCTTGTAAACAATAATCAATTGTTTCTATTTCTTTTCCATTAATATTTTTTTTTTTAACATATTTTTTTTCTTGAATTTTATCAACAAGTGATGCGAAAGTTGAAGGTCTTCCAATTCCATTTTCTTCTAACAGTTGAACTAATCTGGCTTCCGTATAATGTGATTTCAATTCAATAAGATTAAATTTTGATTCTATTTTTTTCGGATTAATACTAACATGTTGTTTTAATGATTGAATAAATTGATAATTTTTAGCATTCGTATCAATATCTTCTCTATTTTTTAGATTTTTTTCAACAATTTTCCAACCCAGAAATATAGGTTGTTCAGTTTTATATATAAATTCGGTATCTAATGGTGCCGTACATATTGCGCTAATTGAATTATATTGTGCCGAAGGCATACACGATTGTAATGTTTTTAACCAAATAAGTTCGTATAATTTTATTGCTTTAGGTTTAACATTTTCTAATGTTTGTGGATAAATAGATATACTAACAGGTCTTATTGCTTCGTGCGCTTCTTGCGGTGGTGGTATTCCTTTTTTTTCAGCAACTGTTTTTTTTTGTTTTTTAATAGGGTTAACAGTGTCATCTGTTTTAACAGTTTCATCTGTTTTATCTTGACCAACAAACAGATTATTAATTACTTGACTTATATATTGTTCTCCATATGTATCTTTAATAAATCGTGTTGTAATTTCTATAAATTCTTGACTATATTTCTTTGAATCGGTTCTCATATAAGTAATATACCCCCCTTCATAAAGTTGTTGGGCATATTTCATCGTTTCTTTAGGTGACAAATGTAATTCGTTTGACGCTAATTGTTGTAAACTTGATGTTGTAAGCGGTTCTGGCGGTTTTTTAATATTTTTTTTTGGAGATGTAACTGTATAAATAAAATCCCATGTTTTACAACTTTCTAAAAAATGTACAACTTGTTCTTGTTGTTCGTATTGTTTGTTTAAATCAAATACTAAATTAAGACTTGTAAAATAAGCAGTTGTATTATAAATTAATTTACCCGTTGATCTTTTTATATCTAAATAATTTTCATAAACCAACCGTAATGCGGGGGTTTGACACCGTCCAGCAGATAAACTTGTATCGTGTGTTTTAGATATACAATTCCATAAAATAGGTGAAATAGTGAACCCAACTAACATATCTAATATTTGTCTACTTTGTTGAGCATTTACCACATTCATATTAATTTGAGTTGGATGTGAAATAGCAGATTGTATTGCGGGTTCTGTTATTTCGTGAAATATAATGCGTTTTGTGTTAGTTAAAGAAAGATCAAAAAGTTCACAAATATGCCATCCTATTGCTTCTCCTTCTCGATCATCGTCAGTTGCTATGATAACATCGTCTGCTTTTGTGATTTCATATCGTATTTTTTCAATTTGTTTAAGTTTTAACTCTTCTTGTATAATTGAATACTTTGTATTAAAATGATTATTTACATCAATGTCTTGAAGATTTGCAATTGTTCGTAAATGACCAAATGATGCTATTACTTTATATCCTGGTCCAAGATACGATTCTATTTTTTCGCATTTGGCTGGAGATTCAACAATCACTAATGATGTAGGCATTTAAATAATATATAAAAATATCTTTATTATATATTATTATAATAATTTAAATATATAAATATAAATATAATATATATCTAAAATGCGTAAAAATAAAAGTTTTAAACCAATTAAAAATAATAAAAAACCGATTCTGACGACAAATTATAATAACGGTTGTTTTGAAGACTTGTATGAAAAAAATAGTTTAATGTATTTATTGATGTTGTCAGGAGATCCTTATACCACGGGTGCAATGTATAATAACCCATTGACTGTTGTACAAAATAAAGGAGTTTACACAAATAATTATATTCACATTTTCAGTAAATGTAAAATTATGGATTGTAATATTTGTTATAAATATAATAATTAACATTTATTTGGTCCTTCATTTTTCCAACCAGCATATCCCAAATCATTTGTAAGATTATCACTTTCCCACATATCATATAAAATATCTTCTCCACTTTCTTCAATTTGTTGACACTTGTTACATATAATATGATGCATATGTCCACCAAGTAAATACATATTTGTATTTTCTTGAATTCCACAAGTTATTGTAACAACAACACAACCACAGTTTAAATTTTTGAAAAATCTTTTCGGCATATTAATAATATATAGAATAATCAATATTTATATATTATTTCAATTTTTTTTATCTTCTTCTTCTTTTCGTTTTATGTTTTGAATGTTTGTGTTTACGACATCTTTTGTTAGTTTTACATTAATGTTTCATTGTTGCCGCCAGGTCCATTATCAATAAATCCAGAGTTATCATTAAAATCGTAATCATTTAATGTATCTTTGCTGCCAGGTCCATTATCAATAAATCCAGAGTTATCATTAAAATCTTAATCATTTAATGTATCTTTGCTGCCAGGTCCATTATCAATAAATCCAGATTTATTTAATTTAATAACTTTATTTGTATAAAATACTTTATTTTCTTTTTCCTTATTGGTGGAACTCATATATTATATGTATATAATTTATTTTTTTTCTAAAGTTTCTTTAAGTTGTTTTCAAAAATATATAGTTAGGTTCTTTAAGTAGTTTTAATATATATTATTCCAAAGTAATTTAAAGAAAAATAAGATAATTCTCTTTAAGTAGTTTTAATATATATTATTCCAAAGTAACTTAAAGAAAAATAAGATAATTCTCTTTAAGTAGTTTTAATATATTATATTGGATTCGTAAAATTTTCCAAAAAGCCAATTGGGTTTTGAAAAATGGACATTTATAAATGTCCAAAATCAGAAAGGGCAAGGGATGTTTCCGAAAAAACACACATAAACGCATTTGTGACCATAATGCTCTAAAAAATAAAAAAGGTTGAAAAAAAGTGTTATCATAACTTTTTTACAAAAATGACTTAAAGATATCTTCTTAGGTGATATTATGGAAACATTTGGTGACAAAGAAGTGAGTAATTTGAGTATTTTCTATCAGTGTAATTATTGTGACTATAAATGCTCTAGAAAATATAATTTAACTAGACATTTATTATCTAGTAAACATTCCAAGGTGACACAAGGTGACGAAAAAGCGAGCAAATTGAGTAACCATGAGCAACATGATAATATGCTCTCAAAATTTTGTTGTTATAAATGTAATAAAGTATATACGTCTAGAAACGGTTTATGGAAACATAACAAAACACATCATGACCAAATTAATCACGATATACCCGACAAAGAACTTATAATGATGCTTATTAAAGAAAATGCCGAATTTAAAAATATGATGATGAAAATGGTCGATAATAGTGTTAATAATACAACTAATAATAACACTATAAATAACAATACAAATATAAACTCTAATAATAAAGCATTTAATCTTAATTTCTTTTTAAATGAGACGTGTAAGGATGCTATGAATATTTCGGATTTTGTTAACTCGATTAAAATAAATCTCGAAGATCTTGAAAATATTGGAAGAACAAGTTATATTGAAGGTGTCTCCAATATTATCTTGAAAAACCTTAATAACATTGAAACACATCTACGACCCCTTCATTGTTCTGACTCTAAAAGAGAGATATTATATATTAAAGAAAATAATGAATGGACAAAAGAGACTGAAAGTAAACCTATACTAACAAATGCTATAAAAGTTATTGCAAATGAAAATATAAAACAAATTAAACACTGGGCAGAAAAACATCCAGATTGTACCAAATCAAGTTCCAGAAAAAATGATTTATATTTAAAAATTGTTAGTAATTCTATGAATGGACTTACTGAAGAAGAAGGAAGAAAAAATATCAATAAAATAATCAGTAATGTTGCCAAAGAAACAGTTATACAAAAAAATTGATTTAATATATTAAATAAACATTTATTCAATATATTATTATGGATACTAACAAAGAAAATAATAAGGTTGTTTTGATTAAGAGAGAACATGACAAAATTTGTATTTTAGAAAACATTATTAAAAATATAAATGATAAATGTATTACTGAAATTGAAACTATTATAAGTAATTTAATAGATTCAATCATTGATAAACAAAATAACGTACAGAATTATGTTAACATATTAAAAAAATATATCAATCAAGAAAATATTATTAACATCATTGTTGACTTATCTATTTCAATTGCTAATCAAACTCCGTATCAAATGTCTATTAAAAACAATGATTTTGAATAATGAAAAACCCTTTATTTTTTTGATTTATTTGATTTATTAGATTTTTGCATTTTCTTAAATTGAGACCAAGATATATCGACTTGAGGACCCTTATATTCGGGTTCTTTTTCACCGGTTTCCGCATTTAATTTTTCTGCCTTTTTTAACGCACTGTCCACATAAATTTGTTTTAATAAAGTCCCAAATTCAAACGCACCTTCGTGTTGATCTATTTTACCATCTTCAATATTTTTTAATACATCTAATGACTTAAATAATGTGTCTAAATTGATTTCATCTTTTCTAATTTTATTATAAATATCAGTATAATAAGTAAATAAAAATGAGCATTCTGTCATACCTTCTAAATGAATTTTGTCAGGGTCATCTTTATATTTCATTTTTAACATAATTAAATTATTTATATTTTCGCGTAAAATATGACTATGTTTTAATTCTCTTATTAAAGATGTTGTATCTTCAACATTATTCGCGGTAATCATTTTTTGTAAATGAAGTCTTTGATTGTCGTCCATATATTCTTATTTAGAATACTATTTTTAAGTCTTAACTTAATAAAATATATTACTATATTATATAATGAATAATAATCGAGTTGTTGATACGGGATCAATTCCACCACAAAAAGTACCAGCATTACCGGTTGGAGCAAATAATATATATCAAGCAGGTATGATCACGGCGCAAAAAGATGCAGCATCACTTAATCAATTAATTGGGGGTAAAAAGAAACATAAAAAATTTCGTCATAAAGGAGGTGCATCTCAGGCAGTTATTGTTGTTCCATCAGTTCCGTCTTATGCTGCACCGGGAACCCAAGGTAACTATACAAGAATTGCTGAATTAGGATCAAAAGTACAAAATGATGGTGTATATGACACAACAAAAACACAATCAGAAGTAGCAAGCATTTCAACAGAACAAAATAAAATATATTATGGAAAAGGAGGATCGTCGACGCATTGGGGATGTTTAAGTGGAGGTAAAAAATCAAAATGTAAAAAATCAAAATGTAAAAAATCAAAATGTAATAAATCAAAAAAAACAAGTTATAAATGTAAAAAATCTAGATGTAAAAGAAAACACAGAAAAACATGTAAACGCCGTTAACCCCGTATAATTTGTAAACATATGAAATGATATTATAAGTGTATAAACGCTAAAACGCTAAAACGCTAAAAATATGAAAATAAATATATTTATTAATATTATAGATTATGCCAACCATGAATAATTATTTTAATTTAATATATGTTAATTTAGGTTTTTTATCACAAATTACAGTTATGATGTATTTTAGGTCTGTTTTAGATATTAGACAAAATTGGCCTATTTATAGATGTAATCCACCTTATTGGTTTTTTTCAGAAAATATTTCTGAAGATTTTACATATTGTGTTCAAAATACACAAATGAATATGATGGGATTTTTACTCCAACCATTGAATTTTATGGTTCAATCACTGACATCTATTGGTGGTCAATTTGGAGATTCAATTAATAATATACGACGTGTATTTAGTTCAATAAGAGGGTTTGTATCAGAAATTATTGAAAATGTTTTTGGAGTATTTTTAAATTTAATTATTGAATTTCAAAAAATTATAATTAGTATTAGAGATATGGTTGGTAAAATGATTGGAATTGTTGTTACAATAATGTATGTTTTAGACGGTTCAATAAAAACAATGAATAGCGCGTGGGCTGGACCTTCGGGACAATTAGTTAGAGCAATTGGTTCTTGTTTTCATCCAGATACAATAATAACTCTTGCTAATGGAGAACGTATTAAAATGAAAGACGCACCTTTAGGAACTGAATTAGACGGAGGAGGTAAAATATTTGCCGTATTAAAAATAGATAATGCGAAGAAAGAAGCATTATATAAAATAAAAAGTGAAACCCAAGATATATTTGTAACTGGAGAACATTTTGTTTTTGATGATAATCAATGGGTTCAAGTAAAGAATTATAAATACGCTGAAATACAAAACAATTTTATTGTAGAATATTTCTCATGTTTAATTACAACAAATAGACGTATAAAAATAGATAATATATTATTTTGGGATTGGGAAGATGATGAACTAACAATGAACTAACATAATTATATAAAATTAAAGAAAACATCCTTATTATTATTATCCATTTATATTATATGAATAATTATATTGAAAATCCGAATAACAATAACAACAATAACAACACAAATATGAATAAAATGATGTTTTTTATTAATGAAACTTATGATAAATTATCATATTTTGATTTATATGGTAATTCTGTAATAATATTTATTTTTACAACATTGTTTGTATTTATTGTTTTTTCTTATTGTAAAGTTATTCAAAGCAAGGAAACAATTGCTGACGATTGGATAAATCAACGTTGTAAACCGCAGAATATCTTATTTGCCGGTTTAATAACGGGACCACCAGATTCAACCGCATTTCAATATACTAGTGAAAATTTTCAGTTTTGTATTCAAAATATACTAACAAATATTACGGGATATGCGCTAAATCCATTTCATTTTATGATTGATTCATTAGTTAAAATATTTACTGAATTCGCCAATTCAATTCAAAATATTAGAGAATCAATTAATAGAATTAGAAATAATTTTAGAGAGTTTGCTGAGAACATTTTAAGCAGAGTTTTAAATGTAATGATACCAATACAAAAAATGTTTATTGCTTTGATGGATGCTTTTCAAAAAATTCAAGGAGTAATGACTGCCGGACTATACACTATGTTAGGTTCTTATTACACATTACAATCATTAATGGGAGCAATTTTAGAATTATTTGTTAGAATGTTAGTTATATTGGTTTTAATTATTGTTGGATTATGGGTAATGCCGTTTACTTGGCCAGCAGCATCTGCTATGAGCGCTGTTTTTTTAGCCATTTCTATACCTTTATCAATAATAATTTACTTCATGAAAGAAGTATTACATATAAAATCCTCCGCTATACCAAGATTGCGATGTTTTGATGAATATACATTGATTACGCTTGAAAATAATAATAAAATTCACATCAAAAATATAAATGTGGGTGATAAGTTATTTAATGGAAGTTATGTTACTGCAAAAATAAAGGTTACATCCGCAAATCTTAAAATATATAAATTAGGTGATATTATTGTTAGTGAAAGTCATCTAGTTCAATTTAATGGTAAATGGATAAGAGTGGTTGATCATCCAAACACGAAAGAAATAATGTATAATAAAGAATTTCTATATTGTTTGAATACAAGTAATAAAATAATGGATATTGATGGATTGATATTTAGTGATTGGGATGAAATTATAGAAGATAAATTAAGTATTTTAAATAAAGGCAATAAAAATATAAAAAATGTCGAAAACATTCACGAATTATTAGATAATGGATTTGAAGAGAATACTATAGTAATGAATAAAAAAATTAAAGAAATAAAAATAGGAGATATATTAGAAAATGACGCTTTTGTATATGGCATTGTTGAAGTTGAAACTGGAAAATTAAGGAAATACATAAATAAAAATAAACCCAACAAATTATATCATTTATTGACAACTGATGGTAATTTAATAATCAATACAAAAAATGTAAAAGATTACAATAATCTCATTGATAATTTTATTATCTAAAGAATATGTATAATATGAATATTTCTATTGGTTCATATAAATTACGTGTAGAAATTTTGGTTGCGATTGTTGTTGTATATTGGGTTATGTTTGGTCATTTATTATGCGGTTGTTCTAAAGTAGGATTATTTGAAGGAATGGAGATATTAAAAGAAGGAGTACGAAACGGAAGAAATGCGGTAGCGAGACATAATTATTATAATAATAATAATACAACTACAGAAGGGTTCACAAATGCTAATAAAACTTCTATGGGTCCAGAATTTGCGAGTATTGATGCGCCCAAATATATTATGAATCCATCTACTTGGGCAATGCCAACATTGACTTATAGTCCCGGAACTAAACCTGACGCTGGTGTTAAAGAATTTTGGAATAGACCCAAACAACCAATACCTCCACCAGAAGGACAATTGAATTTTTTCGCTACAACAGAATTTAAACCGGAGTGTTGTCCAAATACTTATTCAACAAGTACTGGTTGCGCTTGTATGGATATGGGGTCTTACGATTTTTTAAAAACTCGCGGGTTTAATAATGTACCGTTTTCGGACTATTAATATATATATTTCTTTAAATTATTTTAATAATATATTTATCGCTTGGTTATTTCACATTTAACACAATAACATATTAATTGCGATCTATCCGGATCAATATCAATAAGGTCGGTTGACCATTCGTGATCGCATATATTTGTAATTTGAAATTTAAAAAATGTTTTTAATGCCTCCAAATTGTTTATTAAATTATCGTATTCTTCTTCATCTTTATATGTATTTAAATATGTTTTAAATAATTCATAATTACAATTTACATCAAAAAAATTATTATCCATATTTTTAATATCATTTACAATATTGGTAAGTCGCGCTTTTGATGTTTTTATATTTTCAATATTGGTCGTTACATCATTATACATATTCATAATAATATCAATTTCAGAATTCATTTGTTAGTTTATAATAATTATATACTAACAAATATTTATATCATTTTTATATTACAATAATATTGCCTTTTATGTTTGTTTTATTTATCAATTACAAATTTATATTGTTAAAAGATAATTTAATATTTTCTTGATTTTCTTGATTTTCTATGTTTTTTCCTTTTTTTTGTTTTCGTTTTTCTTCTTCGTTTTCCTCCATTACGTCTTATCATATCATCTGTACGTTTAACTTCTATATATGATCTACATAATGGACATTTATTATGTGCATTATTTGTGTCTTTTGGATCTACATTTCCCAACCACTGTTGTATACATTGTTTATGAAATATGTGATTGCATTTTAGGGTCATATTATCTATTTGATAAATAGGTAAATGACATATGGAACACAATGGTAAACCATCTAAAAATCTCTGTTCCTGATCAGGATTCATTATAATATATAACTATATAATATAATTTTAGAGTAAATTTGTTAGTTTATTTCATATTAAAAGTATTATTTTGTAAATCTTCATACTGTTGTTTTAGTTCTGTTATTTTTGCTTCATTTTTAAATCTTGAACGCGTTTGCGCTTCAATTTGAGATTGAAGTCTTGCTAAATTAAACTTTTTAAATTGATATTTTTTAGCATCATTTATATCTTCAAAAATACCAACTTGTAAATTTGCATTTATTATATAATCATCTAATAAATCTCTTGTCATTTTTTTATTTATAAATGTTTTGCCTAAAACATCAATTTCAACTGACGAAGCACCTATATTTTCAAAAAACTTTTTTATACAATCTATAGTTTCTTGAGGTGGATTTGTTGTTTCAATAACATCTATCATAAAAGTTCCAGACATAAAATTAATAGTTACTTCTTTATTTGTATTTATTATTAATTCTCCCGCATAATATATTCTATCAATTGCTCCGGTGAATAATACGGTTTCATCTATTTTTTCACCTTTTATTATAGAGTTTTGCATTGTTATAAAATTAATATTTGTATCATATAACATATTATTATGTTTTGAATTTATTTCTTGAGTTGATAATGCTAATTTTGCCCATATATGCATATCATTTAAGTTATATATTTGATTTGTGGGTTCAGTATCAATATCTCTTACTAAAATATTGGATTCTTCAATGTATTTGATTTGTGTTCCAATAATATATGTAAAAATGGTAGGTTTATTTATTTGTGCTCCAAAAATTTCATCATCCTTTAACAATGTGTTCATTTTATTTATTCCTCGTTCATCAAATGTATCACCTATAATTAAATAAAATTTATCATCGTTTTCAAGTTTAAATATTTTATCTTCTATACTTGATTGTAGTGCAGGATATTCAGCAATTTGATCTTTTATCCCAATCATATAGTATAATATATTTAATATATTTTTAATATATTTGATATATTTACATAAAAGAAAATATTGGTCTTTTATTTGTTATATTATTTCTAGCAATTTGTCTCAACATTGTATAATTAACTGTGGTTAAATTACCAAAAGAACTCAGAGTGTTTGGTACTCCTCTATTATAAAATATAACACTGGATGTAACTTTTCCATTACGAAAGGTAGGCATTATTATAAATATAAAATATTAAAAAAACTAACATATTTTAAATTCATAGACAAGCAAATTAAATTATTACATTATACATTTTCTAAATATAACATTATTTGATAACAAGCAAATGATTCTTTATTAAGTGGGTTTTTATTATATATATCATAATTTTCTTCATCAAAATCTTCATATTTATCATAATTATCATCATCTTTACGTTTGTAATAATATAGCATGCGCGTTAAATCAGAAATAATTCCTATTAATGTTTTTTTTGTATTATTGTCTTTAACAAAATCATAATTATTTTTTTTTATATTTGAAATAATTTTACAACCTAAATCTAATTCATAATCAGTCACGGGCAACTGACAAAAATAATCGTACCAAATTTGTGAAAATGTGTTAAAATGTTCTTCCATAATATAAATAATAATAATAATATATAAATAATGTTCAAATCAATTTTAAAATCAAAATTTAAATCAATGTTTAAGAAAAAAGAGAAGAATATTGAAAGAAAAAAAATATTAGTAGTTTGCTCGTCTCCGGTGAAAAGTTACAATTCAGACTTTAGAGACCCTAAAAATAAATTACTTAAGTTAAATTTATTTGGTGTTGATCCAAATTATGTATTTTGTGATGAAAAATGGAATAAATGTAATTTTCCAGATGATGTTTCTGAAAATAATTTTGATGTTATTTGGTTTGCCGGTTGTAATTTAAGTGATTGGATAATAAAAGATAATAACACTATTATAAAAATAATACAAATATTAAAACCAAATGGAATTATAGTTTTTACTGAAAATGAAAATCATAAAAGACGTTTTGGTGGTGATACAGAAAATAATTTAACAGTTCCTTTTGATTTCATATTAAAACAAAGCAAAAATATCTCTCCAAACAGAGAAATAGTACATAATAAATTACTTGATTTATTTAACAGACAATTTAAAATAATTATTGATAAAAATAATTATACATTTTACACAATTAAAGAATTAATTAGTTGTAATAATGATGATGAATGTAAACAAATTAATGTAACTGGAACTTGTGAAGATGATAATTATTGTTATTTTGATACTATTGGTGGATATAGAAAAATAAAATCAAGAAAAATAAAATCGAGAAAAAATAAATCAAAAAAAAATAAATCAAGAAAAATAAAAAAATAATTAATTTATAATATGTTAATGATTATATTAATCATCAAGTTCAATTGATATTGTATTATTTTTATTTCTTATTACAACAATTGAATAATACGGGTATGTATCATTTGTTTTTAAAATTATATTTTTATCTGGAAATTTTTGTTTAAGTTTATTAATTTCTTTATTTATTTCATCATTTGACGGATCAAACAACCAAGGTTCATAATCATTATTTTTAATTGTTTTTATTGAGTTATTTTTAAACTCTAATGACGGATCATAATTAGCAATAATTATTCCAATTTCTTTATGTATATTATTTAAATACTTTTTTTGAATAATATTTGTTATTATATTATTACATCCGTATAATATACATCCACCAATACCAATAATTATACCGAATTGTTTTAAAAATAGTTTATCATATACACTCATCATATTATTCTAATTTGTAATTTAAACAATGTTTATAAAATTATTTCAATTTTTTAATACGATTATATAATTTATGAATAAAGCAAATACAATGATGAACTCAATCTATTCTCTGATTTTTTAATTAATTTATCAACCATGTCTTTTGTTACAGTAAACGGAAATTGTACTTTTAATGACATATCTTCTTCAAATAAATTAGTATCTGGTCTCATCAATCGATATAAATTCAGTTTGGTATATATAATTTCTAAACATCTTTTTAGATTTCTTACACCATCTTCTTTATTACAAATATGTTCAATAATATAATGTATTGTTTCACTTGGAATAATTATATCTTCACAAGTAAACTTAACTTGTTCTCTAATTTTCGGTAACAAATAGTTATTTGCAATAATTGATTTTTGTTTTTGATTATAACCCTTTGTTTGAATTCGATACATTCTATCTTTGAGAATTGAATTTACTTTGCTTTCATCATTATAACTAAATATAAATAAACATTTACTCAAATCAAAATCTATTTCTGAAAAATATTTATCGTGAAATTGACTGTTTTGAGATGTATCAGTTAAATGTGTTAATATACCTGCGATTTCTTCACCTTTTGGTGTATCGCTAATTTTATCTAATTCGTCAAAGTAAATTACAGGATTCATACATTTGCTGTCAATCAATATTTGAACAATTTTACCCCATGTGGAACCTTCATATGTATATCCGTGACCTTCTAGAAAACTACTATCAGTTGCTCCTCCGAGCGCAATAAACGCAAATGGTCTATTCAATATTTTACTAATACCTTCTTTAACTAAAGTTGTTTTGCCTGTTCCGGGTGGACCGTGAATTGCTATTGCTGATCCTATTGATTTAGGATTTGTAACTAATTGACCTAACATTTGCATAATTTGCATTTTAGCATCATTCAACCCGTATACAGAATCATCTAGTGTTTTTTTAGCATTTTCCATAAATTCGTGACATTTATCAATCCCATCTGTTATAGATAATGGTAATGTTTCATATTTTCCAAATGGAATACGCATAAATGTATCAACCCAATTTTTAATTTTATAATATTCACCAGTTCCCGACTCCATATAACGAAGAGAACTAATTTTTTTCATTGCGGCGCTTTTAAATATAATAGGAATATCAGATTCAAGTAAAGTTAAACGATATGGTTTTTCAACTCTAATTAATTTATTAATTTCACGTAATTCCTTGATGATTTTTTTTTGATGCTCAATATCAAGTTTTTCATAAAAATCAAAATCATTTGTAGTATTTTTGTCTCTGAGAATTTTCCCAAAAATACGAGCATTTCTTGCCTTTTCTTTTTTAATTTTTTTCTCTCTCTTTTTATTTTCTTTTTTAATACTTGTTTCGTAATATTTAATACATTTATTCATAATTTTATCATTTGGATTTTTACATTGAAGTTCTTTTAACTCACTTAATATATTTATATTATTTGTATGAGTTTCAAGAGAAACTGTATTTTCAGATATGTTAGTATTTTTTTCTGTTTCTTTGGTTTCTTCGGTTTCTTTATTTTCCTTTGTATTTTTATCTTCTTTTATTTTTGTTTTATTTTTATTCTTTTTATTAGCAATAACACAAGATTTTCTTTTTTTGCGTTTATCCAAGTATTCTTCTTCTGTTTCTGTTTCTGTTTCTGTTTCTTCTAAGTCTTCTTCAAATTCATAATCATCATCAGTATCATCTTCTGAATCAGAACTAATTAAATCATCTTCATTTTCGGTATTTGAACCAGAACCAGAACAAGTTTCCCAATCTTCTTCATCTTCAAAACTATAATCTTCATCATCTTCATAAAAATTTTTACCTTTATTTCCAATAGTAAATATTATATTGAATTTTGAACCTTTTGATTTATTTTCTTCTATAAATTCATCTTCATCTTCTTCTACTACTTCTTCATCACTTTGTTCTTTTTTCTCTTTATCTTTCTTTTTTTTATTTGTTTGTTTTTTATTTGATTTTTTTGGTTTTATATCTTCTTCCTCCTCATCATCTTCCTCCTTCTCCTCCTCATCTTTTATATATTTTTTTATTCTTTCACCCGCTTTTATTTTATTATCTAAATGTTTTGATGGAAATATATCTTTAAGAAATTTACGATATTCATGAACATCCAATTCTTCTTCTTCTTCGTCATCGTCTGAGTATAAAGATTCATCATCAGAAGATTCGATAATTTTCTTTTTTTGCTTAACATCTTCATGTTTCTTTTTATTTTTAATTGTTTCATTCTTAGACATTTTAGATTTAGTATTATGTGACATTTATATATTATAGTTTATGTAAATATATTTCTAAGTTGATTCAATTTTTTATTTAATTATTTATTAAATACTTAAATAGTTAAATATAAGATAATATCATTATTTTTTAATATATTTTATATTATTTTCATAAAAATAAAAAAAAAAAATTTTGTGTTGTTTTTTTAATTCAATTTTAAATTTAATAAAAAATTGAATTAAAACAATCTAAATATAAATAGTTATATATAATAAGAATGTCTAAGAATTCAGTAAATATGAAAAATATGAATAGTTCAAAAATTATTGGTATTCAATTTAGTATGTTATCTCCCGAAGAAATACGTAAAGGTTCTGTTGCGGAGATTACTAGCAAAGAAGCGTATATAAATAATAAACCGGTGATAAATGGATTATTTGATCCCAGAATGGGTGTTTTAGAACCGGGTCTTATATGTCCAACAGACGGGTTAGATTATATGCAAACACCCGGTTACGCTGGTCATATTGAATTAGCAGTTCCGGTATTTTATATTCAATATTTAAGTACAATTCAAAAAGTGGCACGTTGTGTATGTTTCAAATGTAGTAAATTGTTAATATCAAAAAATAAATATAAACAGGCTCTGAAAATGCAAAATCAAGCAAGATGGAAATATGTATTTGAATTATGTAAAGGTATAAAACGTTGTGGTGAAGATTCAGAAGACGGTTGTGGTTGTCTTCAACCTAAAAAAATTAAAAAAGAAGGGATGTCATCTTTATTCGCTGAATGGCCAAATACAATAGAAGGTGAAGATAATATAATTATTCCACTAACACCAGATCTTATTCTAAAGATTTTTAAGAGAATATCGGATGAAGATGTTACATTTATGGGGTTTAGTCCGTTATGGTCTCGTCCAGATTGGATGATTTGTCAGGTATTATCAGTACCACCCCCGGCAGTAAGACCGTCTGTAAAACACGATGCTCAACAACGGTCTGAAGATGATTTAACACATATATTGGTAAATATAATAAAATGTAATAAAACATTACAAGAAAAAATACAAAATAATGCTCCCGAAAATATAGTAAATGATTGGGCAATTGTTTTACAATATCATGTTGCGTCAATGGTTGATAATAAATTACCCGGAGCAAGTCCTGCTGCTCAAAGATCAGGTAGACCATTTAAATCGATTAAGGATCGTTTAAATGGAAAGGGTGGTCGTATGAGAGGTAATTTAATGGCAAAACGTGTTGACTTTAGCGCTCGTTCTGTTATTACTGCCGATCCAAATATTTCAATTAGAGAACTGGGAATTCCAATGAAAATTGCGAAAAATATTACAAAACCAGTTATTGTTAATAGAGTTAATAAAGCATTCTTAACCAAATTAGTTCAAAATGGACCTGATATTTGGCCTGGAGCTAAAATACTTGAAAGAAAAAATGGTCAAAGTATAACTTTAAGATATTTAGACAGAAATAGCATTATTTTAGAAGATGGAGATACCGTTCATCGTCATATGATGGACGGTGATGCTATCTTATTTAATCGTCAACCAACGTTACATAGAATGTCTATGATGTGTCATATTGCTAAAATTATGAAGCAAGGGGACACTTTTAGAATGAACGTAGCCGATAAACTTGTGTTGGCAAAAGAGAGCATTAAAAATGTTTTACTCTCTAGTGAATAAATAAATATATATTGAGGCAAAATGATATAGATATAATTTTAAATATAATATAAATGGAAGTAACGGATACAAAACTTGTTGAAAAATGTTGTTCAAAATGTGGCATACATAAAAATACTGAATTATTCATTCCAAAACGTAATATATGTAAGGAATGTAGAAATAATAAAAGTAGAGAAAAATATAAGGCATTAAAAATAAATTGTGAATTAGACAAAAAATGTAACATTTGTAATATCGTAAAATTACTACCATTGTTTGTTAAAAATAGAAATATTTGCGTTGACTGTAATAATCTTAAAAGAAGGATAAAGTATCAAATAGACGATGAACATCGTATTAAATTGATACAAAAATCTACAGAATTTAAACAAAAAAGGATTATCGCAAAACATCAACAAAAAATAGCAGAATTAGGAATTGACAATAAACAATGTAGTTGTTGCGATGTTATAAAACATAAAACACATTTTCGTCATAATCGTTTGAAATGTAAAGATTGTGAACGAGATGAACCAATAGAAAAATTAAAAAGAGTTATTCGTTCAAGAATTATTAGTGCTTTAAAAAATAAAAATAAGCACTCAGTTGAATATTTAGGTTGTAATATACCTGATTATTTAAATTGGTTATTAAATAATGATTCAAGATACATTCTTGAAAATCGTGGCACGGAATGGCATATTGACCATGTAATTCCTTTATCACGGTTTAACTTAGAAAACGAAGAACAACAATTAATTGCGTTTAATTGGAGAAATACAATGCCTTTATCTTGTGAAGAAAATTTAAAAAAAAATAATAAAATAATTAAATCACAAATTGAACAACATTATAAAAAATTAGTAGAATATCATTTAGAAAACAAACTTGATTTGCCTCAAGTATATATTAATTTATTTGCGAAACACCTTGTTGCGGGAAGTCCCTAAAGACGAAACTATCTAAAAAATAGTTGAACCACTACCAAATTTGATCGGGAAACCTTTTGAATGGCCGAGATATAGAACTCGGGTATGGTAAAAATGTGGCGTATGTACAATGGGTAATCCGCAGTGTTACTTCCTAACCTCGTTATAGTAAGAGTATGGAAGGCATTCAGAGACTGACCCGGTGTTGGTTCACAATGATAGTCTAACTAACTTGAGTGAGCTTAAGATACAGTCCAGCCTTACCAGAAATGGTAAGGGTTTTACTGACAAAACCCTACAATGCCGATTTTGATGGAGATAAAATTCGTCTTGTCTCCAACAGGCGACTGCCAATTAAGATGTAGATAATACTT
>Ga0222713_10000267_pt1 | contig 58552 bp, 71 predicted proteins | sample C33_649DmetaG_FD_165061 | JGI IMG/M metagenome (GOLD analysis project Ga0222713, IMG submission 165061) | Estuarine water microbial communities from San Francisco Bay, California, United States - C33_649D | ecosystem: Environmental > Aquatic > Marine > Unclassified | place: USA: California...
TGACCACCAACTTCTCCCTGCATGAACTGACCAAATCTGAGACCGCCCTGCGCATGGGCTTGGACAACACCCCCGGGCCAGTTGAGACCGAGTACCTCAAAATCTTGGCTGAACGTGTTCTCCAGCCCATCCGCGATCACTTCCAAAAAGGTGTCAAGGTGAACTCTGGGTATCGCTCTCCTGACTCAAATGCAGCAGTCGGAGGGTCTCGTACCTCAGACCATTGCAAGGGCCAAGCAGCCGATATAGAGATTCCCGGCGTACCAAATGCTGAGTTGGCGCAGTGGATCATGGATAATCTGGACTACACCCAGTTGATTCTGGAGTTCTACACCCCCGGCATTCCTGACAGTGGTTGGGTGCATGTGAGTTACAACCCAGACAACTTAAAGAAGCAGGAGTTGACCGCCATGAAAGTCGCTGGTAAAACGCAATATGTTCCCGGACTTGTAGCTTGATACCATGCCCTTACAAAAAATACTGTTCAAACCCGGTGTAAACAAAGAAAACACCCGATACACCAACGAAGGCGGTTGGTATGACTGCGACAAGATTCGCTTTCGCCAAGGTACGCCTGAGAAAATTGGTGGGTGGCAGCAGATTTCTTCGTACACCTATGAAGGCACTTGCCGTTCTTTGTGGTCATGGTCTTCGTTGGGCGGCGTTACGTATGTAGGCGTTGGCACACATCTCAAGTTCTATATTGAAGAGGGCGGTGCGTATAACGACGTCACACCCCTGCGTGCAGTTCAAACAGGTTTAAACGGGCCGTTCACAGCAACTGCTGGCTCAACTACCATCACTGTGGCGGACAACTCCCACGGAGCAACCGACGGCGACTATGTAACTTTCTTTGGTGCAACGGCTCTAAGCCAACAAACCTTTACGGTCACCATTGCAAGTCCAGCAGTGGTCACACCTGCTTCATACGTACCTGCAAACGGCACGGTAGTTATTTTGTCAACGACTGGCGCTTTGCCGACTGGTTTGACTGCGGGGGTGCAGTATTACGTTGTAAACGCAACAGGTTCAACATTCGAGCTTGCCAACGTGCCAAACGGTACGCCCATCAACACTTCCGGTACGCAGTCAGGTACACACTCCGTGTACGTCAACAGTGGTCTGACAGCAGATGTCTTGAATCAAAGTTTTGCTATTACCGTGATTGACGGCAATTCATACACAATTCAAGCGCCGGTAGCTGCTGGTACGTACGATACCGGCAATGGTGGTAACCCAGTTAATGCCTACTATGAAATCCACATTGGTAGCGACACAGCACAGCCTCTTACTGGTTGGGGTGCAGGGCCTTGGGGATACGGCGCTTGGGGCATTGGCACTCCCGGTACAAGTTCTTTACGTATTTGGTGGCAGAACAATTTTGGACAGGACTTGGTGTTTGGCTACCGTGGTGGCCCGATGTATTACTGGAATGCTTCTGTTGGCACTACACCCAACCCCGTCACCATTACGATTGCTTCTCCGGGCGTGTTGACGCTCTCCAGCGGTTCTTTGATAGATGGTCAGGCTGTTGTGCTTTTGACTTCCGGTGCTTTGCCGACAGGCTTGACTTCCGGTACTGTGTATTACGTTGGTGGGGCATCAGGCTCAACTTTTAGGCTTGCCACCACATTTGCCAACGCAATTGCGGGTACGTATATCAATACATCCGGCACTCAGTCTGGTACGCAGTATCTGTCTCCCTACGGCATCCCGGTCACGTCTTTGGGCGGCGCGTCTGATGTACCCGCGCTGGTTAACTTTGCAATGGTGTCAGATGCCAGCCGATTTACGATTGCTTTTGGCTGTTCTGCTTACGCCAATGCAGACACAACAGTAGACCCCATGCTGATTCGCTGGTCTGACCAAGAATCTGTGACCAACTGGACTCCGGCTATTACCAACCAAGCGGGGTTTATTCGCCTCTCACACGGCTCAGAAATCCTGACTGCGGTTCAGGCCCGACAAGAAATTGTTGTGTTTACAGACACCTCTCTGTACTCTATGCAGTACCTTGGCCCACCGTACATTTGGAGTACTCAACTCCTCGGCGACAACATTTCCTTGGCTGGTTACAACACCGCAATCATTGCATCGGGTATTGTTTATTGGATGGGTGTAGATAAATTCTACAAGTACGACGGTCGCGTTCAAACTTTGCGTTGTGATTTGCGCCAGTTCATCTACAGCAACATTAACCTTGAGCAGCAGGAGCAGTTCTTTGCTGGCACAAACGAGGGCTTCAATGAGGTCTGGTGGTTCTACTGCACGGCAAACTCAACAACAATTGACAGGTATGTGGTGTACAACTACGCCGAGGACATTTGGTATTACGGTAATTTGGGCCGAACCGCATGGCTAGATTTTGGCCTTACAAACTACCCGCTTGGCGCAACTTATGCGCAAAACCTTGTCTATCACGAATACGGTATTGACGACAACACAACTGACACTACTCAGCCAATTGAAGCCTACATCACCTCATCGCAGTTTGACATTGGCGACGGGCATAACTTTGGGTTTGTGTGGCGTATCGTCCCTGACTTAACTTTCCGTGGCTCGTCTACTACGGGGGCAACACCACAAATCAACATGTACCTGCTACCCCTGCAAAACTCGGGTTCTGGGTACAACGATCCTGTAGAGTCCGGCAATCAATCTGTTGGTGGTGTCAGCTACGCAAATGTGGACAGGATTGGCGCGTACACAGTAGATCAATTTACTGGGCAGGTTTACACGCGAGTTCGTGGGCGTCAGATGGCTATGAAAGTGTCGTCCAACCAAATTGGCACGATGTGGCAGCTAGGCGCGCCCCGTATCGACATTCGTCCTGATGGCAGGAGGTAAATGTTCCGTCCATTCATATGTTGATACAATACAGGCTCTTACAAGGAGCTTTTATGAAACTCGTAGATCGGACAGGGCAGGTTTTTGGCAAACTAATTGTTCTTGAGCAGGCTGGACGCGATAAGTTAAAAAAGGTATTGTGGCGGTGTAAGTGTAAATGTGGCAATGAGACAGTAGTTGTATCTGGAAGTTTGGTGACGGGCAATACAACATCATGCGGATGTATTACTCCAAATCTTAAACATGGTGGTTCTGGTAAGGGTTCTTACAACACATGGAGAGCAATGATTAGACGATGCACAATCCCAACAGATAAAGACTACCCGCGTTATGGCGGCGTAGGTATTTCAGTCTGCCCAGAATGGATGGAATACAAAAACTTTGTTGCTGATATGGGTGAACCAGAAGGCGATGAAACACTTGACCGGATTGATGCGTATGGAATTTATGAGCCAAGTAACTGCCGTTGGGCCGGAGTTAAAACCCAAGCTAGAAATGTCCGTATAAGACCTGACAGCACAACTAAAGTTACAGGGGTATCTAAAACAAGTTCTGGTAAATTTATAGCAAAAGTGAATGTGGGAGCGCAGGCATACTATTCAAAAGTGTTTTTGACTATAGAAGAAGCCGCTGCCGCCCGTAAAGAGCTTGAACGTCTTCACTGGGGGATTGCGTAATGGCTACGTTTGACCCCAAAACCCTTGACTTCTTAAATCCAGTAGCGCCCAACTTGCCGTTGGCTACAAACGAATACGAACGCCAGTACCAAGATCAGTTTGCAAACATTTTGCGCCTGTATTTCAACCAACTTGACAATACTTTCGGGGCAATTCTTGGGCCAACTGGTGGCAGGTATTTAAAGTTTCCGTATGGCGCGTTTTCAAGCGACCAAGATCAGGTGACCACGGCAAACACCGCCACACTGATGACGTTTAACACCACAGACTTTGCCAATGATGTGTCTATCAGTTCGTCTCAGATTACGGTTGTTCATTCGGGTATATACAACTTGCAGTTCAGCGCGCAGTTCCAAAACACGGATACCGCTTTCCAAGATGTTTACATCTGGCTGAGACAAAACGGGGTAGACATCCCGGGGTCAACAGGCTTTGTGTCTATCCCAAACAGACATGCGGGAACAAATGGGCATTCAATTGTTGGCTGGAACTATTTTTTAAGTATGGCGGCAAATGACCATGTTGAGATTTATTGGTCTGTTCCTACGGTGGACGTTACCATCCAGCATATTGCCGCGTCAGGAACCCCAACCAAGCCGTCTACCCAGTCTGTGGTAGCCACACTTTCGTTTGTCTCTTCGCTTCCAACATGACTCACACAACCAGTACCCCCACTGACTACGTCCAGTTTGACGAAGTCGACGACATTTGGATTCGGTCGTACACCATTGAGAAAGCGGGCTGCGGTTTATCCCAACACGTCCACGAACACCCCCACGCCACCCTTGTTTCTCGGGGTACTATTCAAGCTTGGCAGGACGGGGAAAATATCGGACAATTCACTGCCCCTGCGGTGCTCACGATTCCGGCTGGCAAAAAACACATGTTCAAAGCGCTGACAGATGATGTGGTGCTTTGTTGTCTACATAATTTGCGTGGGACTGGCCTCGAGTCACCCAAATTCAAGGAGTAATTTATGCCCGCATTGCTTATGACCGCCGCCGAGATTGCAGCAGCCGAAGCTGCCGCAGCGCAAATCCTTGCCGCCCAACAAGCCGCAGCCGCCACCGCAGCCGCAACAGCCGAAGCTGCACAAATTGCACAAGCTGCACAAGCTGCACAAGCTGCACAAGCTGCACAAGCTGCTCAAGCTGCTCAAGCTGCTCAAGCTGCTCAAGCTGCTCAAGCAGGTACGCAAGCTGCTGCACAAGCAGGTACACAGGCTGCAACACAAGCTGCAACACAAGCATCAACAAACGGTATTCAAGCACTGGCGCAAGAGGTGGGTGTCAGTGCGCAGCCCACAGGGATTGAGCAAGTTTTTCAACAAGCACAAGCAAACAACATCCCAATGTCGCAAGAGCAGTTTCTAAACAACTCTTTTGCTGGCCAAGGGCAATACGTTGATTTAAGTGGGGCGCCTGCTGGACAAGTTTCTCCCAACCCCATTACTTCCGTAGAACTCCAACCAACATCAGTTACGCATAATCTTGATCCCGTACAACAAATCCAATCACAATCAGTTGACTTTGGCGAGGGCGTTGGAGAGACTCTTGGGCGAGGGTCTTATGCTTCACCATCCGCACCTCCTGCCGCACCTCCTAATACTACTTATAGTGCTTTGGCGGATAAATACGGTTTAGATACTAGTGTTGGAATTAATCCCAAAGGTGCAGAAACGCTTAAACTCCAACCGTCAGGAGACCCTTTCTACAACATCAATTCTGGGCACATCGACCAAACATTGGGTAGACCGGGTTTTGGTATTACCGATGTAGCGGTTGAACCTAGTGCAATGAGTTCTAACTTGCCCGCACAACCAGCGACTGGACTGCAAGGGCTGATAGACAAAAGTCTGGCATATGCACAAGCAAACCCCTTGCAAACCGGTTTTGGTGCAATGTCTCTTTACAACATGCTCAATCAACCTAAGCCGTACGAAAAGCCAAAGTACAAATCTACATTTGACCCCAGCACTTACAGGCCATACGAACCCACACCACCTAACCCTCCGTACCGCGCTCGGTATGCGCAAGGCGGCATCGCCGATCTTGGCGGTTACTCAGACTACGCCCGTGGTGGGCGCATGCTCAAAGGGCCGGGAGACGGCATGTCTGACGACATACCTGCGACAATTGCCGACAAGCAACCCGCACGTTTGGCCAACGAAGAGTTTGTGATTCCTGCCGATGTGGTCTCTCACCTTGGTAATGGCTCGTCTGAAGCTGGCGCTAAAGCGTTGTACAAGATGATGGACAGAGTTCGTCAAGCACGCACAGGCACCAAGAAACAAGGCAAACAGATTAACCCTGAGAAGTACCTCGCTTAACCATGCCACTGTATCAAATACGCCCAAATGAACTGCCACAAGTGTGGCCCGTGGCTGCGCCATTGCTGCAAAAAGCAATTGACATTGATCCAAGCGAAATCACTATAGAACAAGTAGAGTACGCAGTGCGTACAGGAAAAATTTTTTTACTTATATGGGAAGAACCTGAAGTGGGTATTACAGGAGCTGTTACTGTTGAGTTCATGGATTACCCACGCGAGCGCGTAGCGCACGTCAATTTAATGGGCGGTAAAGGGATTGTCAGAGAGCACGTTTTTGAAGAAGCCAAACAATGGATGCGCAGTTTTGGCGCAACAAAAGCGCAATGCTGGGCAAAAGGTTCTTTGGTGCAAATGTATGAAAAGATGGGTATGAAAAACACTCACCAAGTGATGAGGATTAAATTATGAGCATCGTCAAAGAGTTATTCAATTGGTTGACTGGTCAACAATTCATTACGTATTTTGGTGGAGGCGGTGGCGGGGGCCAACCAAACACCACATACTCACAGACGTCAAACATTCCTGAGTATGCGCAGCCCTATGTTGAACGGATGTTGGGTGCTGCACAAGGGGAAATCTTCAGCCCTGACGGTACAAGCATCAGACCGTACAAACCTTTCAGCACCGACCCCAACGCGTACTTTGCTGAGTTTTCTCCTTTGCAACAGCAAGCACAGCAAAACATCGGGTCTATGCAAGCCGGGCCACAGGGATTTCAAAGCGGTGTCGGTGCGTACATGTCTCCGTATGCTCAGTTAGCACTTCAACCACAGTTGCAGTCTGCTGCAAGACAGTCGGCTATCCAAGGGCAACAGCAACAAGCGCAAGCGACGCAAGCCGGGGCTTTTGGTGGTGGGCGTGATGCAATCATGCGAGCCGAGCGTGAACGCGCTCTTGGTGATACACAAGCCAACATCATGGCTCAGGGTATGCAGGCTGCGTACGACCGCGCTCAAGAACAATACAACACTGGGTTTGGCCAACAAATGAGCCTTAGCCAATTGCAGAACCAGTACGGTGCACAACAGCAAGCGTTGGAGCAGTCAAAAATCAATCAGCAAATTCAAGACTACGCGACTGCACAGCAGTACCCCATGTTGCAGTTAGCAAACATGAATGCTCTGACACGCGGTTTGCCAATGCAAGCAGCCACCACAAGCGTTTATCAAGCTGCACCAAGCATTGGTTCGCAGTTGGCTGGTTTAGGTACGGCAGCCTATGGGTTGTCTCAGCTTGGTAGCACAGGCTCGGTTGCAGGCAAAGCCAAAGGCGGCTCAGTCAAAGAAAAGAAACGACCAGCCGGTTTGGCTGAGTTGGCACTGATGAAAATGCAGTAAGGAACACTCATGCTTAACGTAAAAACTCTCACCGACACGTTGTCTCGCATGCAGTTGCCTGAGTTATACAACTACGCAACAGTAAATAAAAACGATCCTTACATTGTTTCATTGGCGCTGTCTATTGCAAACCAAAAGAAACAAGCGGACATTGCCAAGCGAGGGCAGGCCGGTATGACACCTCAACCAAAAGTGGTTGACCAAGCACTGGCACAAATGATGGCCCCTCCTCCACAACAGATGGCTGCTGCACCGCAGCAACAAATGCTTCCCGAAGATACGGGCATTGGTCAACTCCCCGCCCAGAACATGCAGAACATGGCTGAAGGCGGCATTGTGGCGTTTGAAAATGGTGGTAGTGTGCCGGGGTATGCGGCAGGTGTTTTTACGGGCAACCCAGAAGAATACATTTACACCGGAGGTATTGGGCAACCTTTTTACATTGATGTGCCTTCTTACAATCCACGCAAACCTGTTGATCCTGCTGTAGCCGCTTTAAAAGGACGCAAATTTGCTACCAAAGAAGAAGCGATTGCGGCAATCAACGCACTTTCAAATCCAGCAGCTGCTCGCCCATCTGGGCCGTTTGACTATCCCGTTGGTGCCAAAGTTGATCTTCCTAAACCAGTCAACATTCCGCCCCCTCCACCTCTACCTGCGGCTGCACCTAAACCTGTTGCTGCGGCCAAACCCGCTGCTCCCGCTGCGCCTGTTCCTGCGCCAGCTCCAGTTGACCCTATGGCAGGCATCAAAGCCTTGGATACAACACCAATAACTGCCGCAGAAGCAAAGAAACAAGCCGCAGAGCTGTCAGACTCAACAGAATTGCGCAAACAACTGGAGGCAAACGAAAAGTTCACCACAGACGCATACGACAAATTGCTGGGAAACTACGAAAAGAAAATTGCGGAAATGCCAGAAGCCTATAAAGGCTACGAAGCACGTTTGCAAAAAGAAGAAGCTGAAGCTGCAACAGACAAAGACAAAGCGTTGGGCATGGCTATTTTTCAAGCAGGCCTTGGCATGATGTCTGGTACTTCTCAATACGCGTTTGAAAATATTGGTAAAGGTGCTTTGGCTGGTTTGGAGAACTATCAATCTGCGTTGAAAGACTTGAAGAAAGCCCAACGTGAAAGAGACAAAGCGTTTGCGGATATTGAAGCCGCACGTCTGGCTGAGAAACGCGGAGACATCAAAACACATACTGAACTGCAAGCCAGAGGTATTGAAGCTTTAAGCACGGCTAAGAACCGCACCGTTGAAGCTACCAGCAAAATCTTTGATGTAGACACACGTACAGCCACCGGCATCTTTGAGAAAAGACTCAGCGAAAGTTTAATGAATCAGCGCACCATGTACACATCTGCTGTGGACATTGGTAAACAGAGAATGTCTGATGAAGCAGCACGGCAACGAGACTTAGTAAACAATGCTGCCGCACTCGAACGTACAAAAATCCAAGCCAGCGCACCTACAGGTATTGAACGCATACTCTCTAACCCAAAACTTCTTGCTGCGTACAAAGACTATGCCACGGCTGGCACAGAGACAAAAGGCATCAACGCTTTTGCATTAGAGGCAATCAAAGACCCGTCGTTGTTGCCGCGCCTCGAAGCCGGTTCAGCGCAAGACCGTCAATTGGCTGCATCCATCAAACAACATATGCAGTCCATGATGATTTCTCCAGTCAATTTGCCGGGGGGCGCTGCAAACTTACGCCCATAAAGGGTAAACTTCCACAACCGCAAGTAGTTCGGCCTGCTGCGGTTGTAAGACCAAGCCGCACAATTCGGAAAAAACTATGCCTCAAGCTGTCCCGTTACCAGATGGTAGTTACGTAGCAATCAGAGAGGGGGAGACCCCGCAGCAGGCATATGCCCGAGCGCAGCAGATGTACCCTGAGGCGTTTAGAGTAGCAGCCCCGGCAGCGCCAAAAGAAACTACGTTTGGCGGGCAGACCAAAGAATTTTTTAAAGGTCTTGTCCCCGGCGCTATCGGGCTTGTTGAACAAGCGGGTACTGGTATCTCAGCACTGTTACCAGAAGAACAAGAAAAAGCCACTCAAAAATACATCAAAGAAACTGCTGCCGCAGCCAAAGCCCCGTTTGCCGCTGCGCCGGGGTATGAAGACACGGTGGGGCGCAAGTTTGGTGAAGCCGCAGGTTCTATTGCACCGTTCCTTGCCACTGGGCCGTTTGGTCTGGCAGGGCGTGTAGCCGGATACGGCCTTGGTGTTGGCGCTGGTGCTGGCACACAGGTAGAAAAGTCTGCCGCTGAAGGGGCTACAGAAGGACAGCAAACAGCCGCCACCGCACTGGGTGCCGTGGTTGGCGCATCGGAGATGTTTGCCCCTGCACGTATTCTGAAGCGTCTTGGGGAGCCTGTGCTCGAGGGTGCCACGTCGTATGTGAAACGGGCATTGATGGCTGGCGGTGAGGAAGCCGCCCAAGAAGCCGCAGCACAAGCCGCACAGAATATTATTACCAAAGGTATATACAAACCTGAGCAAGAAATTATTGAGCAGGTTGGCGAGTCTGCCGCCTACGGCGGTGCGGTCGGTGCGTTGGCACAAGGGTTGTTGGACTTGGCCATTGGTCGTCGTGCGCCCACAACCCCGCTTACAGACGAGGTAAAACAAGCCCGTGAAGAGGCGGCAGTGCAGGCAGAACAGGAAAAGATTCGCCTGAACAGTGTCGATTACGCCCAAGAAGTGTTCCAGAAAACGCAGGAATTGGAAGCTCAGCGTACTGCGCTCAAACAACAGTTGATTCCGATAAAAAAAGGCGTGTCCCCAGAAACAGACTACGCACACAACCGCGACATCAACCGCCAGATCGAGGCCATCAACAAAGAACTCAAGCCGTTGGCTGATGAGTACGTGCGTGTCAAGCCTATTCTGAAACGTGCTGAGGAGGAAGCAAAGATTGCCAAGCTGACTCCGTACGAGTATGCGTTGGGCTTAAAACCAGAAGAAGTAGGGCAGAAACCTGCCGAGCCTGAGCTGTATGAACAGCAAATTGCCAAGCCGCCTGAGGCACCGAAGGCAGAGGATGTTGCAGCAAAGTATGCCGCACAGAGTATTCAGTTGGCCAATGACCAACAGCTATCAAGCGAGAAAAAACCAAACGACGCTGTTGCAGACTACGTTTCCTATCTGATGCGCGACCCCATGTTGGCCGATCAGATTGTGAATAAGCGGATGCAGCTGCCCGGCCTTCCAACTGGTGTGCGTAATTCAGCCGTACTGGACGCGTTGAAACTGCAACTGGCCCCCGGCTTCAAACAAGAGATGGAAACGCGCAAAGCCGCCTTTGGTGTGCCTAAAGCCGAAGAAGTCAAGACTCCAGAAGTACAGGCGTTCACTTCGTACATGGACGACCTCAAGAGCAAGCGCAACGACGTGGGCGACGACATGTTCTTCAAGTACATGGTCGACCCAAAACTGGAGAAGATTGCGGAAGGTAAGCCCCCAGTCATAGCCGTAAACCCTGAGCTGAAACCCTTTGCCAACATCAAACGGGCAGAGCGTTCAAGGGAAAAAATAAACGGGTTGCTTGACAACATAGACCAAGCAAACGCAGACCGTGATGTGGCTTTGCGTTCTGGAAACCGTGACGCTGCCGACGCAGCGTTTGAAAGAGGCCAAAAAGCGTTAGAACAAATTAATGCTTTTGTAGAACCTACACCCACTGGAGAAGTGACAAAGGGAAGGTTCCCAGCAGCGGCAACAGCCCCAGAATCCAGCATCTATGCCAAAGAAATACTGCGGGTTCGCAACGAACAGAACACGGCGTTAAACACCATTGAGGACAAGATTGACCGTCTGCGTCGTGGTGAGACATTGGGCAAAGAAGAAATGGCTGCCACATCGCCAGCCATACTGGCTCAGCAAGCCGAAGAAGCCCGTGGCAAATACATCTCTGCTGTACTGGAGGAAGCCGCTATCCACCGTCGTGTGGCTGGCAAACCTGAGTTGACCTACGACGAAGCCATCAAAGCCGCGTCTCGTATTCATGATGTGGTGGGGGAGTGGCTTGACCGTGCAAAGGCTGTACCCAAAAAGCCCGAGCTTGAAGAAGTGATCGTGCAGCCCGCGCAGATGCGGGCAAACAAACTTGTCCGTGGAGCTGTTACCAAACGTGTTTTGAAGACGCGTGATCTGGCCACAACGCCTTTAAACGAAATTGCACGCTTGAGCGACAAAGAAGTCAAACACTTCAAAGCTCAGATTGCCAAGGTTGTCGACAGCTTATCCGAATTGCCATCCACAGCCACTCGCGAAGTGCCCGTACTGAAGCAGCAGTTTGCTGCCACCGAAGCGCAGAAGGTTGCTGAAGCCAAAGGCGAGACAGCCAAGACCCTTGGCGGAGAGCTACGCCGCCTGCGTGAATACGTGGGCAACATGATTGACAAAGCGTTGACACGCAACCCACCGGAAGAAATACAAAATTCACTGGAACGCGTCAAAGAGATCATTGACGACGGCAAAGCCAGTAAAGAGTTACTTGACGCAGCCCAGAATCAAGCTGCACGCATTCTGCGTGGCGAAGACCTCGGCAAGCAGGTGTACACAAAACGCGAAGCTGTCCCCGGCAAACGTGTTGTAGAAAATGTCCCCGGCAGAGAAGCTGAGACACGTTTTGGGGAACGCGGGCGCACATACAAGTCAGTGGGCTACGAAGCCGAACTGGCACCCGAGGGTAGCGCACTGCGTGAGCTTCAAGATGCCATAAAGCTGTACGAACGTACAGCACAAGAAGGTGAAGTTGCGGGAGAAGGCGCAAAAGGCCAAGGGCAGTTGTTCCCAGAGACACGCAAAGAACTTGGCTACATCCGTGCCACACCAGCCAACTTTGCCAAGTCCCCACAGATCAAACCTGTATGGGAGGCGTTGGAACAAGCACGCAAGCTCAAGGCAAAAACAGAAGCCAACCAGAAAGCTCGTTCTGTCAGAGACAAACAAGGCTTTGCGCAAGTTGAAGCAATAGAAGAACAACTTGAAGCCATTAAAAACCAAATGCAGTTTTTCTTGCTTAAGCCGGGAGACTTCAATATTGGTAAATACTCAAATGCAGACATTGCAAAAATGTTTGCGTCATATCCAGAAGCAGGCGTTACAAAAGAAGACAAGCTGCTGATGGATCGGTACTTGCAAGTGTCTAGACAAAGTATTGGTAAAACAAAGGATCAACAAGAAAAAGCCATGTCCGTGTTTACTGCGGAAGAAAAGGCACGCGTAAATGAGTTAATCAGCGACTTCAACACAAACAAAATCCCTGAGTACGAAAAGAATGTTAAGCAGGCGCTGCAAGCGCTCTCATTGGGACAGCGTCTTGAAAGCACGAATAACCGTTTAGTTGAGTTGATGCAAGACAACAATGCGGCTGTGCGTAAACAATCAGAAGCAGCCCGCAAAACTGTTGAACCACTACTGGAGAAGTTAAAGCTTATCAAAGCCAGTTTGCGTAATTCTGTTTTGTTAACTGACGGCCAACGTGCAATGCTTGATTCTGAAATTGCGTTGCAGTCACAACGTGGCGCATACAAAGACGCCATGGCCAAGGCAATGGGCAAAGCCCGTCAACGCCTGAGCGATACGTTGGGTGAGTTGCTTGACCCTGAAATTGAACGCGCACGTCGTGCGTTGAAAGCAGCCAAGACACGTTTGGCCACAGTCGAGTCGCAGATTGAAACGGCAAAGAAAGAAATGACTGAGGGTACTGGCCAAGCGCCAAACCTGATTAACAACTTGCAAAAAGTTCAAGGGCTTGTTGAGAACATTGAGAAGGCTGAGACCGAACTGGCTGACTTGCAAGAAGCACGCTTTGGTGAAATTGAGAACGACGTTGTTGTTACCGAAGCCATGCTGGACAAAGACCTCAAGGCAGAACGTGAGTACTTAGAACTGCTTGAGCGACAACTGGCTGATATGCGCAAAGAACCGTTGACTGCTGTAGAGCTTGGTGGTCGTGGTGAACTGGGCAAGTTGAAGTATCCGTTCTCTGCACAACGTTTGGAAACACAAGTAAAGGCACAACAAGCGGCTGTTGATGAAGCGCAAAAGCGTGCTGAAGAATTCCAAAAAGACGTGCAGGTTTGGTGGCCCAAAGTTACTGCCGCATTCAAGAAAGATGGAATCAGCATCAAAGACTTGCCCGGCGCAGTGTTTAAGAAAGGCCGCAAAGTTGCTGAGATTGTTACGCCAGAACAAAAACGCCTTGATGATTTACGTGACAAAGGTGTGCAGGCTGCAAAAGAAGTTGACGAAGCCGCAGTGCGTCAGCGGGTCAAAGACAAACAGATTCAATTGTTCGATGACGAAATCTTTGATGCGCGTGGTGAAGTGCAGGCGTTTATGGGGCCTGAGGACATGGAAAAGTTGGCCGACATCATGGCTGACCCCAAGACTACCAACGTCAAACGTGTACAGGCTACGCTCAAGCTGGGCGCTATGCAAAAAGTTGCTTCGTTGGAAGCACAAAAACAAGCGTTCATTGAGGGCAAGCCTGCACCAAAACCAAAAACTGCTACTGTGCCGAGCACCGTTGCGTTGGCGGCGGCTAAACCGTTTCGTACTGGCTCAGGCGTAGCAAAAGCGTTTACTCCAGCAGAAATGGATGAGCTGGCTCGCGCTGATATACGTGATGCCAATGAGTTGGCCAAAAAGATTCTGGGTACAAAAGCGCCGCAGTTGCCAGAACCAAGCAAACGCAAGCAAGGCAAGATGCCTGACCCCAACCTTGGTTTGTTTGATGACTTTGAGTTTTCTCGCGGCACACCAGTTAAAGGTCTGACCAAGGCTGAGCTTGAAGCCGAACTCACTGCTGGTATGGGCGAGCCAGTTACTGGGCGCAAGATAGAAGCGATGGTGTCCAATAAATTGGCGGTGTATGAAAGTGTTCAAGATTTCCTTGACAAGCAACCAAAATTAAAAGGTGTAGGTAAGTCCAAATACGAGGGTTTAATCCCAGCAGATGCCAAAGGCTTTGTGCAAGATGGTAAAGCGGTACTGTTTGCCAACAACATTGGTAAAGGCCACGGACTGGGCGTACTGCTCCACGAAGTCGGCGTGCATTTGGGATTCCGCAACTTCTTTAACGAAGGCCAGTACAACGCGTTGGTTAAGACAGTCAAGAACTGGGCAAACAAAACTGAAGACTCATTGGAAGCGCGTGTTGGTAAAGCCGCCGTGCGCAGGGTTGAGGCTGCTAACACTCCACCACACCAGATTGACGATGAGTTGTTGGCATACGCTGTTGAAGAAGCCATGCAGATGGGTGTAGAGCCTGTTGGCGTTAAAGGCGGCAACGCAGTCAAAAACTGGTTGAAGATGGTGGTCGATGGGTTCAAGAAAGCGCTTGAGAAGTTTGGCATCACTTCTAAGAACTTGACTGCTGGCGACTTGGTTAACTTTGCCTACGGCGCAGCACACCTTGAACTCAAGGGAACTTGGCACGGCACAGGTGTTAAATTTGATATGTTTGACCATACGTACATGAGCACCGGGTCAAACGCACAAACGTATGGTTGGGGAACATACCGTGCACAAAAGTACGGCACTGCGCAGTCATATCAAATTGATGCAGCTACAAAACAGTACGACGATTGGGTTGAACGCCCAGATATACAAGCATGGCTTGAATCACAAAAACCTAAATTTACAGGTAAGTTGCCATCTGGTATTCCTGAGCAATTTTTAGTCATGCCTTTGGTTGAAGCCAATAACGCGTACGGAGGTCAAAACCCAAATAAAATTTTTAAAGAAGCTGTTCAAGGCGAAATTGAAAACATTGAAGAGGAAAGAAAACAGTTTTCTAATTTAAGTAGTGCGCCGCGTGCTGTACTTGCATCACAAGTATCGCCTGCTAGGGCCGCAATAGCAGCGGCACAGTCTTCTGCACGCGTAACTGCCAGACCCATAACTGCAACACCAGTTAGAAACTATGGGTACGGGCCTGTAACTAAACCTTTAAGTTGGCGTGTGGAATGGATGCGGGGGTTGTCTGACGCAGAAGTAGATAAAAAAATTGAAGAGCTTAAAAAGTTTGCAGAAACTGCTGACGAACATTTAGAAGCGGTCAATCAATTTCCTGTCTATAAAGGCAAAGAATACATTGAGTTGTACAAAGCGTACCCCACTGCCGCAAAGGTCATACACGCATTTGACAAAATGATGGACGCCAACCAAGGCACACCACCGTCTTGGAAAGAAGCTATTGCCAGTGTGAAAGCTGAAGCAAGCAAAAGCGTAAAAGAGTTGGGGGAGTTTTTTGAACGTTTTACATACGGAAAAGACCCGTACACAAAACAGGTGTACGACGAAGCAAAAGAAACTTTACGTGACATTGATGCGTTTGACATAAACGACTTTAAGTACAACCCTCCGTCTGGGCCACCTGTACCTGAACCAGCAGGTTACATGATGCGCACGTTGCACACACGTCCTGAGAACGAGTACATTCTTTATGACAGCCTTGCAGACAAACAACCAGAAGTTGTTAAAGATGCGTTTAAACGTATCTACGATAATTTAGATAAAAAACAACAAGCTGTTTTTAACCGTTCAATAGGCTTTGTACGACCAGATCGGCAAAACGGGCGCGATTTGTATAACGCTTTAAGTGCCGTGCTTGAACAAGGCGGTATGCCTAGTAAGTTGTGCGACATGTTTGCATCTGAAATGCTGCATGCCGAAGGTGTTGCTGGTATTAAGTTTTTTGACGGCGTGTCAAGATACTCAGCAGCACAAGGTACTCCGGGCACATACAACTACGTTGACTTTGGTGACAAAGATGAAGGTGCGCAGATCATTGCCACCGACATTAATCCGATCAATCAAACACAGCCAATGCAAAAAAGCGAGATACTGTTCTCGCGTTCAGAAGAGTTTACAAACCCTGAGCTTGCCAAACAAAGCAAGTTTATTGCCAAAATTGTGGCCAAGCAAAGAAGCTGGTCTGAAAAGATTAAAGCCAATACAACCGGGCTGGCTTTTGAAACACAGCTTGTAGATAGATTTGCAGGCTTCGAGCGTTTGGCCAAATACATGGATCCGGTCAAAGGCACGCAGATGATGTACTACCTGCGCATGTATGACCAACGCATGAATTTTGTGTCTCAAGCAGTATCCAATGGCGCACCGGCAATCGTGGAGAAAACACGGCCTGACGGCAAGGTTGAGCGTTTGATTGAGAGCAAAGAGAGCGCCAACATCCACAATGTTGTTCAGATTTTGAAAGAAGCCCAGCCAATGGTTGGCAACGCAGAAGCTGTAAACCGCATATTCACTTTGTACATGGCCGCTATTCGTGCGGACAACAAAGGATTGTCTTCATTGAACTTTGGTGAAGACGTTACACAAGAACTGCTCAACGAAACCATGGCCGCCATAAAGGCCACACCCGGCTTGGAAAAAGTTTTGAAGCAAGCTAAAGATGAGTACAACGCCTACAACCGTAATTTGGTTGAGTTTGTTGTCAGCACTGGCGCTCTTTCCAAAGAAGTCGGCAAGCGTCTGCTGAGCGAAAACGATTACATACCGTTCTACCGTGAACGCAATGGCGTGGCTGAGCTTGTTATTGGCAACGAATCTCCTATCCGCATTGGTAGTATTGCTGAGCAGCCGTATCTGCATGAACTTGTTGGTGGCGACAGGCCCATCCTCGACTTCATGACCAGCTCGGTGCAGAACACCAATCTGTTGATGGACATGGGTATGCGCAACTTGGCAACCAAGAACGCTGTGTTTGAGCTGGTTGATTTGAAAGCTGCCAAGTTTGTGAAAATGTCTGCTGGCCCAGACGTTGTTAAATTCAAAGACAACGGAGAAGATCGCTACGCAGTGCTGGCTACCGAAAAAGTAAAAATTGGCAACAAAGAGTTTGATACTGGCGTTCCTGCCGACATATTGGTCAAAGGCATGGAGGGCATCCCAACACAGATGCCAGCAATGTTACGCGTCATGGCGTTCCCAGCACAGATACTGCGCAAAGCTATTACCCTCAGCCCTTTGTACACAGCCAAACAGTTGTTCCGTGACTCCGTGGCCGCGCCTATTCTTTCTGGCGCAGACTTCATGCCTGTCATTGGTGCGCTGAAAGAAATCAACTCCACCACCAAGCAGACGCTTGAGCGCCGTGGTGTTACCGGAGGCCAGCAGTTTGTTGGTGGTGCCGAAGATTTGACCAAGATTCTGCGTGATGTGTCTGAGGGCAAACCGGGCTGGATGACTGCGCTTGGTAAGCTTGAAGCCATGAGTATGGAAGCAGATGCCGCAACACGTCGCGCCCAGTACAACAGCTACATTCAGCAGGGCCTGTCTGAGATGGAAGCAACACTGCTGTCGTTGGAGTCCATGAACTTCAACAAGCGCGGCGCGTCACCATCAATCCATGTGGCCAACTCCCTGATACCTTTTTTCAACGCACAGATTCAAGGTCTGAACGTGTTGTACAAAGCGTCTATGGGCAAGATGCCATTCAACGATCAGCTGCGTATCCGTGAAAAAATGATGCAGCGTGGTGCCATGATGGCAGTTGCAAGCCTTGCTTACGCCGCCTTGATGCAGGACGACGAAGCTTACAAAAACGCCACACCCGATCAAAAATACGGCAATTGGTTTATTCGTGTGCCGGGTTTAGACGAACCCATCAAACTCCCTGTGCCGTTTGAAATCGGTTACATCTTCAAGGCGTTGCCTGAGGCAATACTCAACAGCATGGTGAACGAGCACGGCGGTGAGGAAGCGGTCAAAGCTTTCAAACAAATCCTGCTTCAAACAGTTCCCGGCGGTTCGTCTTACGGCATCCCGCAGATCATGAAACCCGCCATCGAAGCAGGACTTGGCAAGTCGTTCTACACAGGTAGGGACATCTTGTCTGCGCGAGAGAAAGAGTTGTTGCCTGAAGAACAGTTCCGCGCCAACACATCCGAGCTGGCTAAAGGTATTGGTAAAACACTGGGTATCTCTCCGATTGTGTTTGAGCAACTTGTCAGTGGTTACACCGGCACAATGGGTTTGGCATTTATGCACGCACTTAGTGTTGGCGTGCCTACGGATGAGAGTCCTGATAAAGCAGTTAAACGTTTGTCAGAGTACCCAATCGTTGGTGGGGCGTTCCAACCAAACGACGCTGGTGGCATCATCAACAGCGTGTACGAGCGCATGAATGAAAATCTCAAGGTCAAGAACACCTTCAATAAGTTGGCACAAGAAGGCAGAATGTCTGAAGCTATGGCGTTGCTTCAACGTCGTGGTAATGAGTTCATGCAAGCAGACTTGGCGAACAGTTTCAAAGCCAACATGAACAAACTTGCTCAGGCTGAACGGGCAATTGCAGCATCCAACATGTCCCCCGAAGCCAAGCGCGAACAGCTGGACAAAATCAGGAAGATAAAGATCGCCGTTGCTCAAACGGTGAGAGAGGTTTCCGATAAAACCATACGCCTAACAAGCCCCTTCTAACACCAATGAAAGCTTGCGTGCGGTACTTGTAGGGAATTGAGGCGCGTAGCCCCAATTCCTTTACCTTCTCAACGTCCAGCCCCGGCACAAAAAACCCTTCACCCGGCTTAAGTGTCGCCCACGGATATATTGTTTCCATTGAAGTGCTCTTCCTCAAAAGTTATGTGCATGGCGTTGACACGCATGGATGGGCCGTTGGTCTTGCCCAGCATATCTTTCTTGGAGTATTTGACACGAAACATCTTCTCCATCTGCTTCTTGAAATCGTCGTAGCTGAAGCTCATGCTGACGCAGTGTTTGCGTAGAAGCTGTTCCTCAATGAAGTACTCCCTGAACCCATCTGCAAGCGTGCCGTGTTCAACACGCCCAAGTACCTTAGACCTTGTAATCGACTTGTCAACAGTCTCACCGTCCCCCCATGCGGCCATCAGACGGCCTTCGGCTTTTTTGATGATTATGAAGTTGCCGTAGTTGTCGCCTGTGTAGGCATTCAATACATCTTCAGCGGTGCGTACACTGCCACGGATGATGCCACGGGCTTTCTCCACAAGCACTCGCAGAGCGTCAATAACTTTCTGCACTTCTACATCAAGGATGTTGGCATAGTCCCTGCGCAGTAACACGGCAGCCGCAACAACCACTGTGCAGCCAGCATGCCAGTAACGTTCGTCATCATCGAAGTTCAACACTTTCTTCAAATGCTTGTGTGTCTTGGCCACGACTTGTTCTGCTACGTGCTGGTTCTTTGTCAACCATCTGACCCATGCTTCGCCAGCTACGCCGTAGTTGTGCTTCATCATCAACAGGACTTCGCGTTCCTTGGGAGTCCACTCCAGCTTAATGTTTGGGTTCCACTCCAGCATACGCAGAAGCTCACCGTTTGAGCTGAACTTCCTTGCCCCCGCCATGTAGTCGGTCAGGCTTTCGTTGGAAGTCATGGTGCATGTTGTCTTCCACGTGGTGTTGTTGATACGTTCCTTGTTTGCGCCAGCCTCCATACGTTCCTTGCCCTGCGCTTCAGCAAAGTCAAAGATAAACGTCGGTGCCCACTCCATGTCAGCACGCTGGGTGTTCGTGATCTCGTCAATCAAAAGCGGCATGCTGTTGAGCAGACCAGCACGTTGTTGCATGGCTACGGGAGATGTACCCTTACCTGTTCTGTACCGCAGAGGGTTGCCCCATACACCAGCCTTGGCGCTCAGCACCAGCGATTTACCAGTACCAGACCAGCGTGAACCGATGTGCCACACAAACCCTTCGTACTCTGTGAAACGCATGAGAGGCGCACCAAACGAGTCCAAACACACAGCCAACGCCGTCTCCATGCCGGGCTTGTCCACGAATACGGTCTGCCACAACTTGCGCCAGTTATCCAGCGTGCCAGCGTTTGTGGTGTTGCGGTTGATGTTCTCAAGGCCGGGCATAGGGATGCGAGTCTCGCCGCCTTCTTTACTGAACACGCGGTTGTTGTACACAAAGCTGTTGTCTTCTTGCCAGCCACACTGGTATGGGATGACGATTGGTTTCTTGGACTGCGATGCCTCACCTACACAGGCGCGTACGTACTCGTAAAGCTGTTTATCAAAGCCAGCAAATGTGGACACGATGTTTTGACTGGCCAACCATTTGAGCGTCTCGTCTTTGCTCACGATTGATTTCTGCGGAAAGTTCAGCGTCAACACGCCTTCAGGACGCACAGCGGCCATGTGAACCAAGTGGTCGTTCTCCATCTTGAGCAGATCAACCACAAACAAATCGTACGGAACAAGCTGCACAGTCTTCTTGGACTTCTTGCCGTCTTCGTCTTCCTCAACTTTCACAAAATACACGCCGCCGTTCTCGCCATAGCTGTAGCCGCGTGGTGGCAGTGGGCGTTTAACAGACGCGACTTGTTCTGGCTCGTCACTGTCTCCCGCATCCTCCAGCGCAAAGAACTCCTCCTCAACAAAGTCTTCACTGACGGTTGCCAGCGGTATGACTTTCTCTGTGTTGTCAGCTTTGATCTCACGCCCAAGAATCAGGGGGTTTGTAATCTTCCCCCAGTGTGGACACTCAGTGCAGATGCCGGGGTTCAGAGAGTCCATTGCCGCACATGAGTATGGCCCTTTTATCTCAGCCAGTTTCTGATTCATCCTGTCCGGCGTGTACGGGTGCAACTCAGACAGCCACACAGCTTTCTCAGCGCCATCGTCACAGACCTTTGCCCATGACAGCAACGCTCTCCAAATGGGTTCTTTGCCGTCCTCTTGGGCGGTGGCAACGTAGTCAGCAATCTGAGCGCAGTGAGGTTGGAACTCGGCAAAGACTGTGCGGCTGTTCTGCATCATCTTTACCTGAGCGGCGGTCTTGGCGTTCTTCGGCCTCGCCCCCGGCAACATGATCGGGTCAGGTTGCGGTACTGCTTTCTCTTTGAGGTTGGCGTTGATTACTTCAGCAAACGCATCGAAGTCAAACAGGTCGCCTTCCATCAACAGCTTTACAGGAAGCGGCACTGCGTACTTCTTCTTGTGGTTCATGGTGCCGGGCACCCGCATCAGCCTTGCCGCATCTGCGGTGACATTCATGTCGATGACCATGCCTTCTTGTTTGCACAGTAGTTTTATGTTTTGCGCAACAGGTCGCCACTCATCAATCGTCATGTCGCGTGTTATCGGCCAGTAGCAGTGAAGCCCACCACCAGAACCAACAATCCACGGCTTGCCAAGCTTATCCAGCCCGACCTTGGCCATGAATGCGTCCAACGCCAGCACAGCGGCTTTCTTTGATGCGTAGCCATCCAAGTCTACAAAGAACGACCTTATGTGCGTGGCTTTCTCAGCTTCACGCTTGTTGCCCTCAAAACAAGACACTGCATAGAAAATGTCGCAATGATCTGCGTTCCAGCTGTCTATGTAGGGCTGAAAGTCGGCAATCGTGTCCTTGAACACATGCTGCTTTTTTCTTGTGAGTTCTACCGCACAGTACGAGCCTAAACCCGAAGACGGCAGAACCACCGCTAGAAACTCAAGCGGAGTCATGTCTATCCTTTGGTTTATTTAAAGTCGTCGGTTGCGTGCTCTACGCCTTGCTGAAAGCCTTCTTCAAACCCACTTTGGTATATGGTTTCTCTGTTGTCTATCAGTGCCGCCATGCGCTCAACAAGCGTCTCAATCCAGTCTGGAGGAACTCTGTCGAAGCCCATGATGTACACGTACCGCAAAAGCTCGTTGTCTGTCAGTTGCTTAGGTTGAACGCCTTGCATGTTTTTCTCCAAGCCTCGTCGGCTGTGCTTGATGTTTGTAGGATTTTAAGAAGTGCGCTTGCCGATGGTCGGTAAGCGACAAACACTTCACCACCGCCGAACCAGTTGTAAACAGATTGGCGTGAAACACCAAGTGCCTGAGAGATTCGTACGACAGAGAAGTTGTGGTGAACAGCCCAGCGCCCCAGTTGGTTGCCCAACGTCTTCGGCGCTTTCATGACCATGTTGATTGTTTGTTGTGAGTAAGCCATAATTTTTAGGTGGGGGTACTCGCTGCACTGGTGGGATTCGAACCCACGGAGTTCCAAGCATTGCTCTTGACAGCCCTTGAAACTCTGTAGTCAAGTCACCAATAGACCAGACTCTGGCACAGCATCCGCTTTCCCCCCAAAACTCCTTACTCTTCGTCCCAATCGTCCACCATTGCCGCCAAGTTTGATTTCTTGGCAGGCACGGCACTTGGCTTCTTCTCTTCCTTGCGCACAGTCGGCTCCTCGCCCTCATCCTCTGCAACAGTCGCGGTCTTGGCTTTCTTTGCCTTGGGTGCGGGTGCTGGCGGCTCGTCTTCCTCAGCTTCAACCTTGGCAGGGCGTGTGCCAGCAATAGCCAGAGGAGCCGCCACAGTGGGGGCTTTTGGCATTGTCATCGCAACAGCACGCTTGGCTTCTGCTGACTCAGCTTTTTTGGACACAACCTCATACTCGTCTTCAGTCAACCAGCGCATCTCCTTGAAGAACAGCTTGGGGCTTTCAGACTTGGTATCAAACTTCAAACGTGTCACGACCAAGCTGGGGTCAATCGGTTCTTGCTGAGCCATCAACCACTTGATATACGCCTGTAATGGGCGGTTCTCACCTTCGCCATCACCAAAGATTGACTTAGCTGGCAGTGTCAACTGAAGGATGTCGCCTTCCATGTCGTTGGCCAACACTACCGCAACACGTTGCTGATAGCGGCATGCGCGGCTGTTACCTTGACCAGACCCTGCGATGTTCTGTGGGCACTCTTTGCAGTTGCTGTGTTGTCTGTTGCCAGCATCAACAGAGGGGGTCTTGCCGTCAGCAGACCAGCAGTCAGGCGCAGTTACTTCACCATCGTATGATTTGGCATAAAACACGCGTCCAATCTCAGGCGCGGCGGCAACGAACACAACGTCCAGATAGCGTTCTTCGATTGAAGCGATTTCTTTACCGCCACTGTACAAGCGGAACACACCGCCCTTGATTGAGATACGCTTGGTGGTATCTACGTTGTTGCCAGCCAAAGCTTTGGCGACTGAGGACAGGCCTTCACGGCCTTTTGCAAACGCTGGTACGTTTGCTTTATTAAAAAGCGTCACATTGGTCATGTGATATTTCTCCTGATTACTTGGTTGGTTTGCGAACAGAGATTGCGTACTCAGTCAATGAGTTCAATCCGGGTGGTACGAGGCCGGGGTTATCTTCAAGAAATGTTGCCATGTTGGTCTGCGCAATACGCTTCTCCAACAGATCAACGGCTTCGTGTTGAAGCACGAATGTCTTGAATGAATCCCAGTCTTGTGTGTTGTAGCGTGTCTTTGTGGACAACACTACAGTGCCTTGGTCAGTGCGCACAGAGGACACGCCCAGTGCAAGCATCTGATCTTTGAGGGCAATCTTCACGATGTCTTGCTGTCGTTTGATTTCCTCAACTTCGTTTTCGTACGCTTGAGTCAGCTCTTGAATTCGAGCCGCCATCTTACGGTACACCTTTGCCAACTTGTCCATTGGGACAGTGGACATTTCACTCGGCTCCTCTGTGGCGGGAGCATCATCGTCGACTATTGCAGTCATTTGCTTCTCCTGTTATTTTGTCTAACGTTTAACATCATACACGGAACAAAATCAAACACAACTCCTTTCTTAAATATTTTTCACTTCGCTGTCGAACATTTCTACCAGCAACTTGTGGTCGGTTACTTTACCGCCCATGGCCTTGAATAATTTTTTCTCAATCGGGCTTGATTCAATGTGTACCACAGTAACTTTGTCAGAGTTTTGACCTTTGCGATCTGCGCGTGCAATACATTGGGTGTACATCTCCACGCTCATCAGTGGCCCAAAGAACACCACAGTGTCTGCGGCAGTTAGGGTAATCCCGTGTGCAGTAGCTTGTGGTTGCATGACCAGCACGCGTATCTTGTCTGTGGTCTGAAAGTCGCCAATAATTTGTCCACGCTTGCTGGCGCTCACGTCACCATGAATTTGTCCCACGGCGTAGCCCTGCTTGGTCAAGTGCGTCACTATTGTTTCTATGCTTGAGCGGAACAAAGCAAAGATGATGACCTTGCGTTCTGTCTCCTCCAACACTTCGTCGAGCACATGCAGACGCGGAGATGCGTCGAACTCAACAACCTCCCTGTCGTCTGTGTAGGCGGCACCGCACGATATTTGCAGCAACTTGTTTACCGCAACGCCAGCATTGACTGCGCTGATTGTTTCTCCCGCCGCACGCACCATCATCTGTTCTTTCAACAGTCTGTAGTATTTGTTCTGTTGCGGTGTCATGGGCACTTCACGCGTTACTGTGATGACTGGAGGTAAGTCAAGGCACTGCCCTTTTGTGAAACGAATTGCTGGTTGCAACGCTTCGTACACAAGCGCCCTTGCGTTTTCTTTGGGCGACCATTTGAACATGCTGATCTTGTTCATCACCTTATCGCGCCATGCTGTTTGGAACTTGGGCACACCGCTTGGGTTAACAAGCTTTGCAAGGCCGTACGCATCCACAGGGGACTGTGATGCGGGAGTACCGGTCATCATCCACAGGTATGTCTCGGGCTTGATGATTGACGCAAGCGCTTTCCAACGCCGTGTTGATGGGTTCTTGTATGCGTTGGCTTCATCGACAATCACAAGGTCAAAGCGCCCATCATTGCGTATCTCATCAGCAATCAGGTTCAGACCATCGTAGTTGGCGATGACGATCTCGTAGTCACGCTGAATCATTTCTATGCGGCGCGCAGCTTGTTGATGGTGGGCGACGATGGCGCTTCTGTGCATGGTGCTGTTCATGATGTCGCCCATCCACGCACTGTGCATGATTGACAGAGGACACAACACCAATACTCTGCGAACTTCACCGCGCTCAATCAGGTAGTCAGCCGCCCACAACGCAGAGAGCGTCTTGCCAGTGCCGGGGTCGTTAAAGCAGAATGCTCTGCGGTGTAGTGTCAAGAACGCCGCTGTTTCAATTTGGTGATCCATAGGCTTGTACTTGCCCGGCCAACCGTAGCGTCCTTTGATTGGAGACGGCACATCTTTGACACCAAGATTTTTCAGCACACGGCTTTCGTCAAGCCCCCAGTACACAGCCACTTGATACACACCATTCTCTTCACCGATGACTTTGTGTTTTGGAATGATGCCGTACTTGCTTGGGTCGCGTGTTCGTAACACCAAAGCTTTGTTGTCAATTATCTCCATGTTCTCTTTCCAGTACGTAGTAGTGCAGTGTCGCGTCAATCTCCATACGGTTTATTTTTTCTTGGCGGACTAATTTTCTATTTGCCAACTCTTGTGCAACTCTTGTAATGTCATCGAACCTAAGCTCGTACAGCTCGTTCAACGTTACGTTGCGAGCACCAAATCTAGCCATCCACAGGTTGCGCAGCGTTTCAGTTGGTACGTCTTCAAGGCCTGTATTCGTATGCTTGTGTAACTCCAGCGTTGTTGGCGCTCCAAAGTCAGGCATTCGTGGGTCTGTCGCCCCTATGCTGTATCGCCCTGTTGCTTTGTATGTCAGCATACTCATACGCCCTCCTTCAACCGTGCCCAAGGCGTGTTGCTGTTTCTGAATTCAAGCTCTTCCATCAGTTTGTTTCTGTGAAGTCTTGACGATGCGTCCATCCAAAACTCTTCATCTAGTTCAGATACATCTATCCACGTATCACCAAACTTTGCTCTCCACATATCTGCGAGTCTTGATAGCGGCATGGCATATGCTGCACGTTGGTTTGGGTTGTCTGCGCCAACATGAGTGACTGGAATGTCTCTTGACATTGATGACGCAATGCGCATGTGCTCAGCGTAATGATCGCCTAGCAGTCCTTTTATTTTTCCCATTTGCTTCTCCCGTTATTGTTCTGGCATGCGGCACACGTACCGCGCTCTGTCTGTTAAAAAATGGACTTCAACTTCTCCGAGTTGTTTAAGTCTTTTGAAAGCCGCAATAAAGAACTCGTCGTTCTCTAGCTCAGCTATATCTATCCACTTGTTTCCATAACGTGCTACCCACAAATCAATCAGTCTGTTGACTGGGATGCTGAACGCTTCGGAGTCAAGCATTGCCGTTGTGACTTCACTTTCAATAATAAGTTTGGCGTGTATTGCGCTCCCTTCAATTTGTACGCGACTACCGCTTGATACTGTGGTCAGATTTACGCTCGAAACTCCTGTTGTCTGATGCAGATTTGACGCGTAGATTGCCTCGAATTGTTGCGCCGCCTTTTGAAAGAGGCTTTTTGTGGTCGACATCTTTTCCATCTCCTTTGTGTACAAGCCCTTCTTTCATAAGCATTGCGCGTGCTTTGTTTCGAGCGGTTCTTTTTTTAATGATTTCTGGTTTCTGTTCGTACTTTGCGTACGACGGACGGTCTGCTGGGTTTTTGTAAGGCATGAGTGTTCCCTAATGTTTTGAGTTGAACTCGCATGTTTTTACCGGACACCAACCGCACAGAGGCGTTTGGTTTGGGTTCCACACATCGTTTGCGAATGATGCTTCCAGTCGAGCGTAGCGTTCACGGTAGTTCCACCAATGTTTCTTTACTTCGTCTGATGTCATCGTCATCTTTACAAAGTCGTTCTTCACAAGAAACAACAACGCTGAGTTAACTCTGCGTATGTGGGGGAAGTGCGCAAACACCATGATTGACATGAGCACAAGTTGATCGCGGTCTGGATATTTGTTGTTGCCGGTTTTGTAGTCTGCCACCCACGCGGTCAGGTTTTCGTCATCAACAATTAGCAAGTCTGCGATGCCCCGCACCCATACGTTATCTGCTTTCCAACTTGTTGGCAAGAGGTCAGCGGTCAACGCCATCTCATACTCAGCAAGCTTACGGCCAGACTTATTCAGCAACGCATCCACCACAGGTTGGAACTGCGCGTATTCAGGCGGGATTGGTTTGCCCTCCTTGACATACATCTCCAACGCTTCGTGGACTTGATTGCCGTACCGCGTTGCCTCAGTCTCTGTGAACGGGTAGTTCTTCAGTACCTTGACCTCGTAGTAGCGGCGCTGACAACCCTCAAAGTCTTTGAGGGAAGAGTGTGACCATGCTGGTTTTTTCATAGTTGTGCGGAGTCGACGGCAGTGGATAAACGGTTGGCAAACGCTGTCACAAACTTCTCGTCGTAACACAAGTCGTTGTTCATGTCATGCAGTACTGCATGCGTCAACTCGTGCCAGAACGTGTCAGCCATTTCTTCTTTGCCGAGCTTGTTGCCCTGCATGTCGTGTGTCGCCATCCAAATGATGCCGTGCTGATAATCAATCGCGGCAAGGGTGTTCTTTGTCCTTGCTTGTTTGATTTTGATGACTGCATAGGTCTTGGTGCCTACTGTTATTTTCTTGGGTATTTGCATGATTCTCTCCTCATGATTTTGCTAACCCGTACCTACGGTGAGCGCCACCGTCAGCGGCCAGAGGTATCCCCGGCATGTAACTCGGTTCCATAGTCATCTGCGCCAAGACCCAAGTCTTAGCGTCAGCAACTTCTTCATCCGGCACAACAGCTATTAACTCGTCGTGCACCGTGCCAGCGATGGGGTACTTCTTCGATACCCTCAACATGCCATCCGTCATCACGATTCTGGCAAGCGCTTGCGTCACATTATTCGTTACTTTACCAGCATACAGCTTCGTTGCATGCTCTCCGTACACCCACTGCGTTCTGCCTTTGTGATCTAACTCAGGGCGCAAGTTGGGGTACAGAAGTTTCATTCCGTTCGGCAATTCTATCTCGCCTTTTCGGAATGTCAAACACTTGTGCTGGTACTCTTTACCCAGATACAGCGACTTGTGTATGAGTTCGCTGAACAGCCCCCACATGGACACAATTGGCCAAGCAGTACGGCGATAGGTGTCGATGATTGCCTTGGCGGCAAGGGCATGTGTCAGGAGTTCTTTGTCAGAACAAGTGTGTGGGATGTCGAACAGCTTGCTATCGTTGCCGTCCCAGCTGGCAAACTCCTGCGCGTACTCAGAGTTAACCCCTAACGCTTTGGCAAAGTCCTTGGAGTACCTGACAGGCGGCGCACCAAGGAAGCCTGTCAGAAGTTGCGACGCGAACGATGCCCAACCAAGCCCATACCCACAACCAAGTAACGCGCTCTTTGCAGACTGCCGCAAGTCTGGGTGGCTGTCCTTAGTAAGTCCGGGTATGTTAAACATCTGCGCTCCGAACGCCGCGTAAGGGTCACCGCCTGCCCTGAAGATGTCGAGCATGTCTGTGTAGTCAGCCAGCCACGCAAGTACTCGCGGTTCAATCTGCGATAAGTCGCCAACAACGAGCTGGTAGCCTTCGGGAGCCATAATCGCTTTGCGTAAGAAACTTCCGCGCTTGAGGTTTTGCATGTTGATTGCTGAACCTTTTGCCGCCGTCCAACGACCCGAGAGAGCGCCGTAATACGAGAGCGGAACCGGTAGTTTGCCGCGCTGGCTAATGTCAAGGAAGCGTTGTGCACGCGTGCGCTCGGTTGTGGATTTAACTTTAAGGCGTGCTTCACAAAGGAGGGCAACATCTTCACGTTCACCGTTGAGCATCGCTTGGAAGAGGGCGTCATTCTTTGCAAAAGCGTACGTCGTTTTGCCGGTAGTTTTACTGACCTTAGTCGGGGGAGTAACCCCGAGGCTTTCAAGTATGTTTGCAAACTTCGGGTTCGACGCGAGTTCAGTCTCCTGTATGCCGAGTCTTTGTAATAGTCCTTCACGCAACTCTCCTTCTTCTGTTAATGCTTTGATGAGCATCTTGCTGTCAAGCTCAAGCTGTGGTCGTGTGTACATTTTGAGCGTCATGTCGATCAGACGCAGTTCGGATTTGGGATAACCGGCTCCAAGTCGTTTGAAGATTTCCTCGCACAGGTACACATCATGGGCACAGTAGTCGGCGAGTTCTCGTTCAATGGTAACGTCCAGTTCGAGTAATCCGTCGGTGCTGTGTACAGCTGTGCCTTTAGCAGGGAGTCCAAAATCTTGAGCAAGTTTCGCGAGGGAATTACCAACCTCCACGCCGCGTAAAGCTCTTGCCATTGATAACGTGTCGAAGATGAAGGCAGGATGGGCGTTGTATACCCACTCCATAATGGATACATCGAACTGTGCGTTGTGCGCAAGCACTGCGGTTCGTCCCCAATTGATTCCAGAAAAGTATTCACGTAGTCCATCTCCTCCAACCCATTTAATTGGGTCATCGCTTCCGAACTCATGTACGCATGCTCCAAATGCTTTGAACCTTTTGTCACGTATGTACTCCTCAGTTGTAAGTTTTGATAGCGTGTAGTCCTTCTTATCCCACCGAGTTTCAAAGTCGATGGCGACTATCTTGTCAAATGTTTTTGTCAATTGAATGCCTCTTTAGGGGGTGCGTCGATAGTGTTTAAGAATCCGAAAAAAGTGTTGACCTCCAACAGCATTTCTGCGGCATCCATCTCGTCACAGTTCATTGTGGTGAGCGTTGTCAATTCACCGTTTGTTTTGACCATCAACACCGCTTGATTTGGGTCAGCGCCGTAGCATGTGATGAGCGCCAGCACTGCCATCTTGAAGTGCATCTTCTCATCGTCGTCCATCATTGCCAGTCTTTTCTCTATGTCTTGTTCGAGTTCCATGTTATTACCTCTCTGAGTTCGTTTATGTTGTCTTCGTTTACCACCATTGCCACTCCCCCTGCGCTTCTTATGCGGCGCATATGTTCTTCTTGCAGTGCGGTTGGTTTGTTCTTCCCCGCCTTTGCCTCTACCCCAATGAACATGCCATTGGCGCATATAAGAAAGTCTGGCACCCCTGAGTTGCCGTAACCTGTGCCGATTGGCATGGCGTAGTACACGCCCAGCTCATCCAACAGTTTCCTGATTTGTTTTTTAACTTTTACTTCGGGTGTCGATGCCATACAGTTTCCTTTGAATTGGTGAGGGGGTCAAGTAGATTCCGCGCCCCCTCGATTCGCGGTTGGAAAGCTGAACAACAGCGTTTTTTCCAATAGCTAAGCGGCGCTGCTGTTCGTGGTGCAATGGTCACATCTACTAGGTTTGCACAGACCACATCAATATACTCCCGCTTAGCCGATTACCATGTTGCCGCCTCTGCTTGGTCAAGCGTGTGCCGCCTTGCAGTGGTTTCGTGTTGTTTGTGAATACGTTCCAGTATCTTTGGGTCTACCCGCTCGAACGGGTTCCATTTGTTTTGTTCGACACGTTCCCTGACGCTAGCCGTTTTCTTCTGTTTTCTGTCAGCATTTGTTTTAACCATTTGGTTGCCCCCAGTAACTTCCATTCTTCGTACTGCCACGCAGTCAAACGTGTACCAATGCGTTTCTGTGTAGTTGTCAATTCAGTCTTAGGTCTTGGCATTTGTGGTTTTCTCCGGCAGCCTTGGTTAAAAAGATAAGGTAGCAGTTGCTGCACCGCCATACAAGTCCTTCTTGCACGACAGTCCTGCGCTCACCATGTGAGCCGCGCACTTTACCAAAAAATGTTCTGATTTTTTCAAGCATTGTTCTTCTCCTTCAACTTTGCCTCTGCCCACCACACTGCTGATTGAAAAGCCTGTTCAGTTACCCAAGATTCTTTACAGCCCTGTGCAATTTCCTCATCCGTCAGCCCTACCCATGTGCGCTGTGGTGCTGGCGCAATAGCAAGATGGCATCGCAATTCATTAGCCAAACGATATGCTTTACTTAAATACTCTTCCTGCTCTGGCTGTGGTGCGCCCAAAAACTTTTGAACATTTACCTCATGTCGCTGTTTTTGCATTTCATCGACATATTCCTTTGATATGTCGTTGGTAGCGACATTTGCCAAGGCTTTTTCAACAATAGAAATAGCTTCTGCTGTTCCGCATGGCTCACCGCCATGACAATATTTCAACACCGCAAGCACCAGCTTCAATTCTTCTTGTGTCATGTGTAATCTCCTTCCTCTGTATGCTCCATCAGCCGTGCGGTCAGCCGAGCAATGCGTTGTTCGTTGTATCGAATAGCCGCATTCGCATACTCCGCCGCAGTCTCAGCTTCCAACTTGCGCAAGTGTGCTTCACGCAGTTCAGTGGCAATGACTTCGTTAATAGTCCTAAGCCTCAACACGTCCTTGATGTATTTGATGGTTGTGGTTCTGAAGCTCATTTCTTCATCTCCCTGATATAGATTGCAAACGAACTGATGGTGTCTTGACCAAAACCTGTCAGCTTCTCGACGTGCTGTGCCACTTCTTCGATGACATCATTTCTTGTTGGTTGGGCGTAAAGAGCAATCGGCTTATATGTACTCGCAGGCTTCTTCCACCGAAAGTATTTATGACCCACTGCGTTTTCACACAGATAACCAGTTGGCTCTTGGCTTTCGATCTGCGCCCTCACAGCCGCCATGCGTTGCTTTGCCATGTGCTCAATCTCGTTGAACGCTTCGTCTTCGTCAGGTGTTGTTGGTTCAATCATCTTTGTCCTCCCGCCATGTGCCATCAAGCCACGCGTCTAAACGCCTGTGCAATGCAGCTCTGTTGCGTTCGCCAACAGTCAAGCCGTTGTCAGTCTTCTGCGGATTGGTAAACAGCTTTCCGAAACCATCGTCTGCATTGAACTGAAGCATTTTGTCGTTGACCTTGATGGCAAGGTAAAGCAACGGCATGCCAAATCCATCCATCAATGATTCTTCTTTCTCATTCATCCCGTCCTCCGTTCTGTAGGTAAAAGATTGCCGCAACGAACACAGCGCCAATTACCACAACCATGAATGCGCCAAAGCCCATCAGTATTAGCGTCACAAGTACATCCCACATGTCAGCCTCCAAACATTTTCTTCAGCTCATCATACAAAGCTCGCGCCTGTTTTAAGCCGATGTTGTTGATAATTGTTTCTGCATCCCACTGAGTTGTTGCTGTAGTTTGAGGTGCCAGCGCGGCAATGCCAGCACTCTTTGGCTTGGTAACTATTTTGTTGATGCGTTTGCCCTCAGCTTTAAACTTCTTGGTTGCCTTCAGCGGTGTGTATGTGGGTACGATTAAAGTGAGCCGTCCGTTGTGGTCACGCACCATTTGTTTTTGCTTTACAAATTGTGTGAGCAGTGACCCCACAGAGGCACGCTTGAACCCACGCTTCTCCAGCGCATCACATATCTCACCGCCGTTTTTGCTTGGGTTGTTCTTGACATAGTTGAATGTCTCTTGTGTCACATTGTTGGTTGGTTTGAATGCTTGGGGTAATGCTTTCACTTTTTTCTCCTGTTGAATTTGTTGGTCGTCTTTTTCCCATGATGAAAGCGCAGTCGATAGCGCGGTTTTCAAATCAGGCATGAGTGTTCCCTCCTTTTAGAAACTGAACTTACTTAAGATTGCGTCAACATTCTTCTTGACATCTTGACGCACAGCCTCGTTCTTGCGTAGCTCAGTTGGTGTGACACCAACCAACATTTGCTCGAGGTCACGACGCGCTGTCTCCAACGCGGGGTCGTTCACAATGTTGAGTGCCTTGGTCAGGTCACACAACTCAAGCGCACCTTCTACCAAGGTGTCGTGGAAGCGACGAGGCTTGGCTTCACCTTGTACATAGTCAGTGGTCAGTCTGTCGGACATACGTTTGAGGTGGGTGCCAAGGCGTTCGCGTACATCTGCCATCGCATGGTCAATGCGTTCTTGTGTCAGCTTGTCGAGCTTGGCTTTCAACGCTGCCTGTGCTTTGTTGCCCACATCTACGCGGAAGTCACCCGATGTAGGCACAGGCATGTAGTTAACACGAAACGAAAACTTGGTCATGATTTCGTTGGCACTCGGGTAGTCATCTCTCTTGAACATGTCGCCCAAAGCCATAGCCTGAGCAGTAATCAACGAGGGATAGATTGCCACGAATGACTTGACCAACGCAGTGAACTCATGCTCGAAGTCGTCCAGCTTTTCTGTAAAAGTTATGAACGATGTGTTGGGCAACAAGCGCAAGCCTGAGTCAGACCAAGGCGATGTCTTGTCATACACATACTGACGCGCACGACCAACAGCTTGTTGGATAACCTCCAACTCTGTGCGACCTGCAAGCAGGTGCTTGTTGACGCGAGCCGCATCTTTCGCGGCGGCGTTCTTGTTTGCTACAACCTCATCGGTTGTTGTCTTGTCTAGCTTGCGTGCTGTCCAGACCGATGCGTTGAATTCAACAAGCATCGCGCATGTGTCGATGTTGTAACGGGGTGTAGTTGCTGTGTTCATGTTGTGCTCTCCTTGGTTGATTGATTACTTGTTACCGAAATAAATTTTGTGCTCGGACAACATCTTGCCGAAGTTGGCAATGGTTGCGAACACGCCTACACGCTGAGATGTAGCGACGGTGTTGCAGAAGATTGATTGCATCTCTGCACGCATACGCCACACATACTCAGTGACTGCTTCAGCTTCTTCGCGTGTCTGTGCACGAGATACAAACTGGAAGACTTGAATCAACTGCGCGGTTGGGTTGTCAGACATCGGTGCCTTGGCAGGGTCAGCGATAACACGCGCATAGTCACAGATGTCACGACCGAAGCGAACGAACGATGCCATTGCCTCGGCAGTAACGACACCGACAGTACCGATGAGTGCATGCTCAAGTGTGTCGTCGTCAAGTGTGTGCATGCCCTCGTCCAAGATGTCACCAGCGGCAACGAGGGAACGAGGCGTTGCATACGCGAGTTGTGTGGACTTGGGATTGAAGATGTGCGCGTTGTCTTTGGACAGCGTCTTACCCTCAAACTTGCCACCCTTCTCGTAGTCGAGGAACGAGTCCATGACCATCGGGTTGTTGTCAACGAATGCAATGACCATCGGATTGACACCCGCATCGGTAGCCCAACGCACCCACTCGACAGCAGTCGGCTTGCGCATCTTGACGAACACAAGACGGTTGCGTAGGTGAGCTTGGATGGAGTCGCCAAGACCCTCGACCGAGAGATTGGTAGCGGCAAAGACAACGCTACCCTCGACGAAGTGATAGTTGCCAACGCGTTGCTCGTAGACGATAGGCGCAAGAACATTCTTGATGAACTGCGGTGCCTTGGCTATCTCATCTAAGAACACCATGATAGGTTTGCCACCGTTAACGCCACGCTGATTGGTTTTGGATACACCGAAGCGTTCATTGGGAAGCTCACGCGACACGCCGTTCTCACGGTCAAGGTCAGGCATCCACACCGAGCCATCGGACAACTGAGTGCAGTCGATGGGGTCAACGGCAATGTGATTGGCAAACTTAGGCAGACGCTTGAGTTGATGGAACAACGCAGTCTTGCCGATACCGTTCTCGCCCTCGACGATGACGGTACGCTTGTGACCCACAGCAGAGATGAGGTCAATGACTTGAGAAGAAGAGAGATATTTATCCATGATTACTTTCCTTTGTGTTGATTAAAGATTGATATGCAAGACCTTGCCGTAAGTGGGAACGAACGAGTCGTTGTCCACCACACCCCACAGAGACGGCATCGGGGTGCTAGGCGTATCGCAACCGAGGTATCCATCGGTTAGCCACACGATTGCTTTGGCATCTATCTTGTGCTCACGAATGTAGTCGACAACAACTTGTGGAGTTGTGCCACCACCGCCTTGAGGTTGCAAGAGAGACGCAATCAATTCATACTCAGTTGGTTTGAACAACTGTTCACCGCACACTTCGTTGTCCCACCACAAGATGCGAACAGCCTCGGGCTTGACCAGTTGACAGATGCGAGCAACCTCGCCAAAGAGCAGACGATAGTGCGGATACATCGAGCCTGATGTATCGCATGCAAGTATCAACTCGCCAACTGACTCGGTGAAGTGCGAAGGCATGATGAAGCCAGACGCAAGCAGTCGTTTGTTGGGAGGACAGAAGCGTGAGTTGTCATCGCCTTGGGATATGGCAGTTATCCAGTCCTGCATAGCTGGTCGCCAGTCAGTGATGCGTTCCTTGGCATGACCGAAGATGTCACGCCCGCCATTGCCCTTGCCCGCCAACTTACGCGCAAGCATCTCGCCTTGACGATTGGCATCGTCAATTTGTTTGCTTAGCTTTTCTTTCTCGTCATCGGCAAACTCACCGTCCTCATGTGCGTCGATAGGTTCGTCATACCCATGGTCATCGTCACTGCCATTGCCGTCCTTGTCAGGTTCCTTGCGCCCTTGTTTGATGAGGTCGTTGAGTACTTGAGGGAAAGACCAACCGAAGTATTTGCGGTCAATCAGTAGCGTTGGTGTGGGGCGTTCAACGAATGTGAAGTTGGGGTCAAGCTCTTCGATGAGTGCGTTGACCACATAGTCCTGCGCGATGTTGCTGAGCTTAGGCATGCGCTTAATCTCTGCACGATACAACACACAGTGCTTGAGTGCCACATGGAAGTTCTCATGCAGTACGAGATAGCGCAGTTGCTTGCGGTTGAGTGGTGTGATGAAGTCAGCGCCGTACTTCTTGTCACGCCCATTGGTGGATGCGGTAGGCACCTTGTCCGATACCTCGGACTTGCCCATACATATCACACCGCTGAGCAATGCGAATCGGTGGTCACGCATGCAGTCGATGTTGCACGCCTGAACCCGTTGGGTGAGGGTCATCTTCTCGAAAGTCATTTGCTTCTCCTGTTTAGTGTTTGTACAATTCTAGCATGCCTGTCAAAGGTTTGACAGGCTTAGGTTGCTAGGGGTTTTTACCAGTGCACATTACTGCGCGGGTAATCTTTCTCCACAACAAATTGTGGAATAGTCTGCTTGACCGACTTCTTGTCCAAGTCCAGCGCCTTGAGGATGCGGGTCGACACCGCCTTGCGTAGGTCTTCTGCGGTGATGGGTTTGTCCAGCTTGTCGATGCTGTCGTTGTTGGGGTTGTTGCTGTGCCATGAATACGCAAGCGTGAAGTTTTCCTGCGCGTATGCACGCTTGGATGCCAACACATTCACCGCGTCTTGACACATCTCAAAGAAAGCATCAACCATGGATTGCGGCGGTGAGTCGTGGTGCGCTATTGCCTCGACTGCTTCACGATAGTGGTATATCTGCATACCGTTACCCCATGGACGACCCTTGCCTCTGCTCAGCTCTGCGCTTGCAGCAAACTCAGGCAGTCGCATCTGTGCAAGCATGATGAAGTTATCGAACCGCTTGAGTATCTCTGCGCGTGCCGTCTTGTCATCGTTGCCCGACACCATTTTGTGGTGCGGTGTGTGGACTGACTGCGCGGGGTCAAGGAACCCATCAACGAATATGAAGTCAGCGCTGAAGCTTTCGCCATCGTTGTGCAAGGATGACCTGTTGTAGATAGGTGCTATTACTCTTGTGCCATCAGCAAGCTCTATCGCATGACTTCTTGATATGCCAAGGACATGGTACATAAAGTCTTTGCTGGTAACTGAGTTGTCACCCATGTACAAGCGGCGTTCATGTTTCTTGCCGTCGACTATCGTGGGTTCGTAGTACCTTGCCATCACTGTGTGATACAGAACGACATCGTAGTACTCAGGGTGCTTGACCAAGCGGTAGTGGTGGTAGGTCTTGTACAAGGGGCGTTCGTTCTCTGCCCACTTCTTACTGCGTACTGCGCCACGCTTGTTGAACACTGCTGTTGCTTCAGTGTAGTTGCGTACCCAAGCTAAGTGTCTTGTTGTGTTTCCAAACATGTTGCTTACTCCTGTGTTGTGGTTTGTTTGATTGCGGGGAACTCGGTGTGGAGTGAGTGCGATGTGTAGAGGTAGTCCCAAAGGTCATCGCACTCGCCCCCTTGATTGCATTCCTCTTGCCCGTCCTCACCTACCATAATGATGCGATACCCCGCATCGGGGTAAAGCTCTACAGCCCAATCAAGTATTGCGTGATGCGATTTCACATCTTCGAAGTCTGCGTACCACTTCACATCCTGTACTTCAAATGTGATGATTGGTTCTGCGTACTGCACTTCGCATTCCTCAATTGCTTGTGCCCAGTTCTTCTCGTTGCGGTGTTTGACTAGCTCGACGAATGCGTCTCGCTGGTCTGTTGTTCCAAAGCGTATGACATACGCTACATCTGACCTATACCCCATTTTCTATCTCCCCTTTGTTGTTGAATCTCCAACCGTTGATGTATATGAGTTCTTTAAAGTATTCTTCACTTGTATAGCCCTCATACTCTTGCCTCAAAGCGTCATAGATTTCATCGGCGTACTCTCGTGCGTGACGAATCGCAAACTCTTCAAGCTCACACACCAAGCGTTCGGTGTCGATTGCTTGGTCTAACTCATGCACCAGTGCACCTTGCAAGATGCCGTGCTCAAGTACATCGCCGTTGTCCTCACCCAAAGACGCAAAGCACTTGATGCCGTCGTAACTCATCGTCCCTGAGTGGTTGTAGTAGAACGACCTGCGTGACACGCCCATCGTTTTGTCTACCCACTGGTTACGAATAAGCTCGAGCAGTACTGTGTACCTTGCAAACTCAGGATGGTCTGGTGTAGCGAAGTGCTCAATGAACCAAGGCAGATGTACATACCCCGTCCACGAAGCACCATCGCCTTGAGAAGAGAACCCGCTGAATTGAATCTCATCAATCATGAAACCCTTAGCGCTTCCATCTTCTTTGAAGCGTGCATACACACACTCGTACCAATCATCAGGCGGCTCGCCATATAGTTGTATGGCGTTAGCTTTTGCTTGTGGTGATAAGTCTTCAAACTCCATCAAGTTTCTCCAAAAGTTTCTTCAATGTCTCCACCATCTTCTTCTCAAGCACCTCCTCCACAATTTCTTGTACCCTGTCTACATCAGGGTAGTCGTTGTCACTCAGGTACATCTCTATCTTGTCGTCAATGTCATACGCATCAAACTTGTCATCGAAGTCGTAGTCAGTGATGGCATCATGTATCTGGTCGCTGATGTCTGTGTCACGAACCTCTCTGCGTACTTGCTCTGTGATGATGTCGTCAACTATTTCTCTAACGCCATCTATCGTCAGATGTTCCTCTGTGTCGTTGTGTTCATCTATTGATTCCTCTGTGATGTCTTTGATTGCCTCTCTGAATGAATCGTCGATGTACTTCACGGCACTATGAGCTTCAAGCACGGCGCTGACTTTCTCGTTGACTTGCGTGTTGATGTGCTCATTGATTGCGTGGAGTAGTGTGTGGATAAGCGTCTGCTTGGGTTGTGGTTGAGGCGTTGCCTCGGGTGTGGTTTGTGTTGCTTGTTCCACGGCGTTTACTTCTGTGTTTGTGATTTGATTCATGATTGCTTTCCTTTGGTTTACAAATGTTGGTGAAGCGCACCAACGACGCAACTGGCAGACACCATGTCTGCGAGTTTTTCTGTAATTTCTACGATGAGTGTTCCCGATGTGCCTTGGCTTACAAGTAGCACATGACATGCACACGCCACACGAACAGGTCGAGGGCGAGCACGATGACTGCGGTGATATACGCAAGCACAAAGGCTATGCGTATGGGGGTGAATGTTTGTAGTGTCATGAGTATGTGTTCCTCTTTGCTTGTTCTAGGTATAGCTGTGTCAGGCGTTGTTGAACTTCTGCCCACCCGTTCACTTTCTCCCAGTACAGCACTTGCAGTGCCATGCCGACAGACCAACGCACATCATCTTCATCCTCCATGTGTTTGACTGCTTCCTCAATTAACTCATCAATATCAATTTCAATCTTCATTTACTTCTCCCTCAGTTGTTCTCATAAAGTCACGCAGTTCTGCAAAGTTGTAGACGAAGCGTCCATGCTCATCACGGAACCGCCACTCGTCACACAGCGCACACCCTGCCTCGTATGTGCGGCATCGTTTGGCAAAGCACACACGCAGGAAAGCAAAGCCTGCCTCCGTTACATACTTTGTCTTCGCCCTTCGGCGTATCTGTCTGACTTTCATTTAAACCTCCTCATTCTTTTTAAACCAATACTCCCGCGCCCACATCGTTTGGAGTAACGCAATGCCTGCGTAGACAGGTTCAATCAGGTTGTCCCTCTGCATCCTGTCCACCGCAAACTTGGTACGCCGCGCCATGTACTCATGGAACGGCAACGCAAACAAGTCATCATTCATTCTTCTCTCCCAAAGTTGTTTATACAAACTCGCAGACACCATGTCTGCCAGTTACTTACGCCGAACCAGTAGCTCGGGCACTTTCATGCGTTCTTTCTCCTCCTTCCTGATGCTCAACCACCTGTCACGCAAGGACTCGAGTCCGAACTCGGACACCAAGTCCCACCAGTTTCGTTTCTCATTTTTATATTTGTGTGGGTCTGCCTCGAAGTCGAGCATGATGCGCCCCCTCTCCCGCTTGAGTATGTCCTCGTACTTCTCGAGCAACCCCTCATGTGCTTGGTTCCCTACCTCTTGTGCGTAGCGTCTCTGTGCCCGCACCTTGTGTATCTCGTAGCCCATCGGTGCGAGGGCGTCTTTCAGTTGTTTGCGCCACTGCTCTACCCACGCTTCGTATCGGGCGCGGCTTTGTACCAACAACGCCATGCGGTGGCGTTCCTCCAGTATGAGCTTTGCCTTGACCTCACTGATGTCACCACTCACCACCATGTTGTGCAGTTGTCGTGGCGTTTGCTTGCGTGGGGGCTTGCGTTTGGGTTGGCAGTCTTTGCAGTTCTTTGAGATGATGGTCATGAGCACCTCACCTTTCATGCCCCTTGCGTGCATTTGTGCACGGGATAAACGCTTTTTGAATTGGGCGAGAGGCTTGGTTGTCCCGCACTTTGCACATTTTTTGTAATCGTTTAGCATGAGAAAGCCCTTATGTTTCAGTCGACAATACCCACTTGTTGCTCGAGCATACCCACCATTTTTCGTGATGGGACAAACTAGTGGGTGCGGTGTTTTACCAGTAAACATCGAGTATTTTAACCCTCCATCCCTCGATACCTATCTGATTTCTGAAGAACAGAAACTTTTTTTCTTTTCTTTTTTAATTTGTGTCCACTTGTACCCATATATATATATATTTATCTTTTTATCTCTTATATATATGTAGGTATTGTGGGCTGGACACTGGCTGAACGCCCATGAACGCTGGAAAAAAAGCGCACCCACTTGTGTGGCAAGGTGTGAAAAATGGTGGGTATGATACCCACTACTGTATAAAAACACAGTAGAAGGATTAGTTACTGTATGTGGGTACAGTTTATTGTGGTTTTTTGAACTGGCAGACACGATGTCTGCCAGTTTGCCTGTTGTCAGAGGAGTTTGAGTTGTCTGCATGACGCTTTGACTTCGTTCCATTCCTCTTTCCATCGTGCCTGTCGCAGGGCTTCGGCACGCCTTGGGTCTTTGCGCCTGAGTTCCTCGTCTGCTTTGATTTGGGCTTTGAGGGCGCTGAGCTTGGCTTGCACGCCCGAGGGGATTTGTTTTCTGATTTGCATGGCTTTCCTTTCAGACGAATAAGTACCAGATGGGTGAGAACAAACGCTTGCAAGCGATGGCTTGGCGGTACTCAGCTTGCATGATTTGGCGGATTTCTTTGAGTTGAGATTTGGTCATGATTTATTCCTTGGTTTGATTGGCTTTGCGGGCGAAGTACTCGGTGATGAATGAGGGTGCTTGGCACTCTTGGGCAAGGGCGCACATCGCCCAGTATTCATCGGGGTTGATGGTTTCTTTGGTCGTGTGTTCCATGCGGATGAGCACCGCAAAGATGAGGTCGAGTTGGTTTGGGTTCATGATGCTTTCCTAAAGTTGTTTGACAGAAAAAAGAATAGCGGTGGGACTCGACATCCACACCGCTTTGAAAAAACTGGCAGACAAGATGTCTGCGAGTTACTGAACAGAAGCCAAGAAACGGCGCTTTTGTGCCGTAGTCAGCTTCTCGTATGACTCAACGAGTTTGGTAACAGCGTCCTTCTTCTTGCTTGTCTGTGGCTTCTTGCTGTCCTTTTGCACATCCACAAAGATATTGTTGAGAATGCGACTGACTCGTCTTTCCTCAGCTGTGCCATGCCCGAATGCCCAGCCACGCTGACCCTTGTAAGGCTTGCGTGTGGTGGTGGACAACTCAGACACATAGAACACGACATAAGGGCGTGCTTCTGCTCGTGTGCCTACACCATTGGCAAGCAAGGTGTCGAGCAAAGTGGCAGACTCGATGTCTGCGAGTTTCAGGGTAGGAACGATTGCCCGATATGTGTTCGGGTTGATTGCTGTTGCGAGTTTCATAGATAGCTCTCCAAAAGAAAAACCCCGCAACTGGCGGGGCGACAGACCGACTGAGTTCCCCCAATCGATAAATCTATTATAGCACAAACGAGTTTCACAATACCCTTGACATGAAAAATCGTAATACCTTAGACCCCACCATACCCCCACCACCCCATATGTCAGCGAGGCAGGCGTTGTCCCGTGAACACTACTCCCCTCCGATTCCCAGCACCCCAGTAATACTTAACCCCTACACCCCCTAAATTTTTCTAAAAATTCCAAACAACCTGTGTCAAACGTTGGACAACCGTATCCGTAAAAAAACCCCCCGGCATCGCTGACGAGGGGTTGAACAGTTGGGTCACAACTGAGGAGAGAAGCAAGTGCTTGCGCAACTGCTGGAAATAAGTGTACACTGCAAACCAACGCGCAACAACCCTGTGTAAAAACACAGCTATCAAAATGTTGGAGCATTTGGTGCAGTTCTCCCCAGACGACGCCGGTCTGGACGATTTCGTAGGTATTAAAGCTGTTTCGTCAGCGGATTTACTGTCGGCGCAAATAGCCACGGCAGAGTTGTTGGATGAGCTGGGTGTCACGCCAGACAACCAGATCAGTTACGAAGCCCAGACACAGGCGGCTCGCGACGCGTTCAAAGTGGTGATTGCCGACAAAGACTCGGACGAGCAAAAGACAAAGCTGCTCCAGTTAAAGACCCCCGCCGCTGTGCGCCACATCACGGGCATGCTGACAGCGTATGACTGGGAATTTGTACAGATGGCCAAAGAACTCCGTGGGTACACGGTGGCCAAGTTGTTTGAGGAAACTCAGTCCCCCAACGCCAACATCCGCTTGAAGGCTCTTGGTCTACTTGGCAAAGTTACGGAAGTCGGGCTGTTCACCGACAAGGTTGAGATCAAGAAAACCGACCTGACCGACGAAGAGATCGACAAGAAGCTCAAAGACAAGCTTGCTGCCTTCATGGGCGTGCAAGACGTGGAGCCGATTGAAGACATAGAAATAAACGAACCGCCAGATGAAACTCAGCAACCTGACGCTCAGCCCGACTGAAATTCAGGCCATTCAAAAAGCCCTCCCCACCATGTCCCTAGCAGAGAAGGTGGAGCTGATGGACATGCTTGAGGAACGTGAAAAACGTTACAAACTGGTGGCTGGGCGCACGGACATGATTAAGTTTGCCCAGCACGTCTACCCCGGATTCAAGGTCGGGCCTCACCACAGGAAGCTGGCCAAGATATTTCAAGACGTGATTGATGGCAAAAAGAAACGCGTCATCATCAACATCGCCCCACGTATGGGTAAATCTGAATTCTCGTCGTACCTGTTCCCAGCGTACTTCCTTGGCAACTTCCCCGACAAGAAGATCATCATGGGCACGCACACCGCCAGCTTGTCTGAGGACTTCGGTCGCCGAGTCAGAAACTTAATCAACGATGAGAGCTACCATGAACTATTCCCCCAAACCCTTGTGGCAGACGACCAGAAGGCTGCTGGAAAGTGGAGCACTGCTGCCGGTGGTCAGTATTACGCTGCTGGTGTTGGCGGTGCTCTCGCTGGTCGCGGAGCTGACCTTTTTGTTATTGACGATCCGCATTCGGAGCAAGATGTAAAGGCTAACTCACGCCTTGCGTTCGACACCGCTTGGTCTTGGTTTCAGACTGGCCCGTTGCAGCGTCTGATGCCGGGCGGGGGGATCATCGTGGTCATGACACGCTGGGGGCCGTTGGACTTGACCGGCAGGCTCATCCAGTACCAAGTCAATAACCCGGACTCACCGCAGTGGGAGATCGTGGAGCTACCGGCGATCCTTAATGAAAATACTGAAAATGAAAAAAGCCTTTGGCCAGAGCAGTGGCCGCTGGAGGCCTTACGCAGCGCCAAGTCCTCGATGGATCCACGGTATTGGAACGCGCAGTACATGCAGCAGCCCACCAGTGACACGGCTGCCATCATCAGCAGAAAGCACTGGCGCATCTGGGAGAGCGACACACCGCCTGAGTGCGAGTACATCATCCAGAGCTGGGACACGGCGCACGAGACAAAGAGCACATCTGACTACAGCGCGTGCACAACGTGGGGCGTGTTCTACAACGAGGAAGAAAACAGCAAGGCGCAGGTCATACTGCTGGACGCCTTCAAGGACAGGATGGCGTTCCCTGAGTTAAAGCAGGTGGCCTTCAAACAGTGGCGGGAGTGGGAGCCGGATGCGTTCATCGTGGAGAAGAAAGCTGCTGGTGGCCCGCTGATCCAAGAGCTGCGCAACATGGGCATCCCTGTGCAAGAATTTACACCCAGCCGTGGAAACGATAAGATGGTGCGTGTCAACGCCGTGGCCGACATGTTTGCATCTGGCTTGGTATGGGCACCGGACACACGTTGGGCACGCGAAGTCATTGAGGAAGTCGCAGCTTTCCCTGTGGGGGAGAACGATGACTACGTGGACACGACCACCCAAGCACTGCTGCGCGTCAGACAAGGCGGCTTCATCCGTATCGACACAGATGAGCCAGATGAACCCCGATTTTTCAAACGCCGAGTAGCGGCGTACTACTGAGGATAAATGATGGCCACCAACATAGACAAAGCGCTGTTTCAACAACCCCAAGGTATCGGAGAGCTGGCGCAAGACGAAGAAGCAATTGAGATTGAGATCATTGACCCCGAAGCGGTCAACATTGATATTGGGGACGTAGAGATAAGCATCAGGCCCGGTGAGGACGACGAGTTCAACGAGAACTTGGCCGACACGCTGGACGAAGATGACATCATGGCGATGGCGTCTGAGTTGGCCGCAGACATTGAGCAAGACAAGAACTCCCGCAAGGACTGGGAGAAGGCCTACACAGAAGGCTTAAAACTGTTGGGCCTTCAGTACGAAGAGCGCACAGAACCTTGGAACGGCGCGTCTGGCGTGTTCCACCCTATGATTACAGAAGCCGTGGTGCGCTTCCAGTCAGAGACCATCACCGAGACATTCCCCGCGCAAGGCCCCGTGCGTACAAAAATTCTGGGCAAAGAGACTCAGGAAAAACAAGAAGCCGCAGTGCGTGTGCAAGAGGACATGAACTACGAGTTGACAGAGGTGATGCGTGAGTTCAGACCCGAGCACGAGCGCATGCTGTGGAGTCTGCCAGCCACGGGTTCCGCGTTCAAGAAGGTGTACTATGACCCCAACATTGGCCGCCAAGTATCCATATTCATACCGGCAGAAGACATCATCCTGCCCTACGGCACGACCGATTTGGATACCTGTTACCGCTTGACGCACGTCATGCGCAAGACAAAGAACGAGATTGTCAAGCTCCAACAAGCAGGCTTTTACCGCGACATCGAGCTGCCTGACCCAACCAAAGACCAAGATAACATCAAAAAGGCCAAGGACAAAGAGACAGGGTTCTCTGACCTGAACGACGACAGATATACGCTGTACGAATGCCACGTTGACTTGGTGCTCAAAGGCGACGAACTCAAAGATGAGGACGATGACGAACCAACAGGCATCACAAGGCCGTACGTCGTTACTTTAATAAAAGGCTCGAACGATGTTCTGGCCATCCGTAGAAACTGGGAACAGGACGATCCACTTGAAATCAAACGACAGCACTTTGTTCACTATCAATACATCCCGGGTTTTGGAGCGTACGGCTTTGGCCTATTCCATCTCATTGGAGGGTATGCCAAATCGGCCACGAGTCTCATGCGCCAGCTTATTGACGCAGGTACTCTCTCAAACCTGCCCGGGGGACTCAAATCCCGTGGCATGCGCATCAAAGGCGACGACACACCTATTGCTCCCGGAGAATGGCGCGACGTAGATATTGGTTCGGGGGCGCTCAGAGACAGCATCCTGCCACTGCCATACAAAGAACCCAGCATGGTGTTGGCTGGGTTGATGGACAAGATTGTGGAGGAAGGCCGCAGGTTTGCTGCCACTGCCGACATGAAGGTGTCGGACATGTCCGCCCAAGCCCCTGTGGGCACCACACTGGCGTTGCTCGAGCGCCAGCTAAAAGTCATGAGCGCCGTGCAAGCGCGTCTGCACTACACATTCAAACAAGAGCTGCGTCTGCTGGCCGCGATCATCCGCGACTACACAGACCCAGACTACGACTACGACCCCATCGACGCACCGCGTAAAGCCAAGGCTGCTGACTACGACCATGTAGACATCATCCCTGTGAGCGACCCCAACGCAGCAACCATGAGCCAGCGGGTTGTGCAGTACCAAGCGGTCATTCAGATGGCGCAGATGGCTCCAGACATCTACGACTTGCCGCAGTTGCACAGACAGATGTTGGCTGTGTTGGGTATCAAGGATGCCGATAAGCTTGTGCCCCTGCCGGACGACCAGAAACCGAAAGACCCTGTGTCTGAGAACATGGCCGCGTTGCGCATGGAGCCACTCAAAGCATTCTTCTATCAAGATCATCAGTCGCACATTCAGGTGCACATGATGGCGATGCAGGATCCAATCGTCATGGAGTTGGTTGGACAGAACCCCAAGGCTCCACAGATTCAAGCTGCCATGATGGCGCACGTTGCTGAGCACGTTGGCTTTGCCTACCGTCAGAAGATTGAGCAGCAACTGGGCATGCCCTTGCCGCCGGAAGATGAGAAGCTGCCACCAGAAATTGAGACACAGCTCTCAGGCATGATGGCTCAGGCCGCACAGCAAGTGCTCCAGCAGAGTCAAGCAATGGCTGCGCAAAAACAAGCTCAGCAACAACAGCAAGACCCGCTCATCCAGATGCAGCAGCAAGAGTTGCAGATCAAGATGCAGGAGCTGGCGTTGAAAAAACAAGAAGTCGAGGGCAAGCTTGACCTTGAGAACAAACGCCTTGAGGTTGATGCGATGGCCAAAGCTGGCCAGCTCAAACACCAAAAGACAACAGCGAACATCACCGCACTTGCAAAAGCTGGGGACATAAAGACCAAGCGCGAGCAAATGCAAATGCAGATGCAAATGCAGCAACGCAACAACCAAAAGGAGAAGCCAACTAAATGATTCAAGAATTCGCACGCGTATTGCGCGACAAATTACGCACCGACATGAACAACTACGCAGATGACTGCGCCGGTGGTGGGTGTCGCAACTTTGAAGAGTATCAAAAACTTTGCGGTGTTATTCAGGGTCTAGCCATCGCAGAGCGCCATCTTCTTGACCTTGCTGAGAAAGTAGAAAAATCCGATGAGTGAAATCACGCTTGAACCGGGGCAGTTTGCCCTGCCGGAAATCCAACCCGTTGATGCACCCGCATCAGATGCAACCAACGAAGAGAAAGCCACAATGCTTCCTGAACCAACAGGATGGAAACTTTTGTGTGCGGTACCCGATATTTCTGAAAAAATTGATGGTACAGAGCTTGATCTCGTGAAAGCCACATCCACCCTGCGCCAAGAAGAACATGCCACAACGGTTCTGTTTGTGCTCAAGGTTGGCCCCGACGCGTACAAAGACCAGACCAAGTTCCCCGCAGGCGCGTGGTGTAAGGAGGGTGACTTTGTTCTCGTGCGTACGTATTCCGGTACGCGATTCAAAATCTTCGGAAAAGAGTTCCGGCTCATCAATGATGACCAAGTGGACGCTGTTGTGCAAGACCCTCGTGGGCTTACCCGCGCTTAAAAGGAGCAGATATGGCAGAGCAATACAAGTTCCCCGACGAACTTGATGACGACAAAAATCAAAAGGTTGAAGTTCAAACCGAAGATGAAGTCGAAATTGAAATCGTTGACGACACACCGGAGAAAGACCGTGGCCGTCGCCCACTTGATCGGGAAGTAGAAGACCCGACAGACGACGAAATTGAGTCATACACCCAAGGTGCACAAAAACGCATCAAGGAGTTGACCCATGCCCGCCACGACGAACGCCGTGCCAAAGAAGCCCTTTTGAGGGAAAAGCAAGAGCTTGAGCGTCTTGCACAGCACTATGTTGAGGAAAACAAAAAACTCAAACAGTACGTTCACACAGGCACCGAACAGTACGGGGCTATGGCCAAGACTGCGGCTGAAGCGGAATTGGACAAAGCTCGGCAAGAGTACAAAGCGGCGCAGGAGGCGTTTGACACTGATGCCATCATTGCGGCACAGGAAAAGTTGTTTGAAGCAAAGATGAAGTTGCAACAAGCACAAAACTTTCGCCCACCCCCTTTACAAACAGAAGAAGTTGATGTACAACCGCGACAACAAGCACCCGAACCGGTGCGAGCTGACGAAAAGACCTTGCGCTGGCAAGCAAAAAACCAGTGGTTTGGCTCAGACGGGTTCGAGGAAGTTACCAGCTTTGCACTAGGGCTGCATCAAAAACTAGTCAACAATGGAGTTGACCCTCGCTCCGATGAATATTTCGAGCAAATTGATGCTCGCGTGAAGTCGAAGTTCCCTGAAGTTTTCGGAGGAAACGAAGACAAGCCAAGGTCGGTTGAGACTCCGAGGCGTCCATCATCCGTGGTGGCACCCGCATCACGTTCGACCGGGACAAGGAAGATACAGTTAACGCCGTCTCAAGCTGCGTTAATTAAAAAGTACAACCTCGACCCGAAAAAATACGTTGCTGAAGTTTTAAAACTGGAGAATCAAAATGGCTGAAAACCGTACCCCTCGTGACAATGTGTCACGCGAAAAGCAGGCTCGTGCTGTATACGTACCGCCGACTGCGCTGCCCGATCCGACACCTGAACCCGGATATGTCTACCGTTGGGTAGCCACACATGTCTTGGGTCAGCACGAACCAACCAACGTGTCACGCAAGTTTCGCGATGGCTGGGAGCCGGTGAAAGCAGCAGACCATCCTGAGTTGATGATTACTGGTAGTGAAAAAACGGGCAATGTTGAAATTGGTGGCCTCATGCTTTGCAAGATGCCAATCGAGAAAGCACGCGCCCGGGACGAGTACTACGAGCAACAAGCTCAGAACCAGATGGATTCAGTGGACAACCACTTCATGCGAAACAACGATTCGCGCATGCCGCTGTTTGCAGACCGTAAGTCAACAACCAGTCGCGGTGCGGGTTTTGGTTCAGGTTCTAAATAAACAAGGAGTCCTTAAATGGCATCAGTAGCATCCCCTTACGGCCTAAAACCCGTAAATGAGTTGGGCGGCACACCATACGCAGGTGCGACCCGTACTTATCTCATCGACCCCGCAGGCACTGCCTCAAACATTTACAACGGCTCGCCCGTGTACGTAAATGCGTCTGGCTATTTGGCTGTGGCAACCGCAACCGGCGCTGACGCGACCACAAACGGCTTCCCTACTGGCACCGCTAATACCGGTATCGTGGGTGTGTTTGTTGGTTGTTCCTACATCAACGCACAAGGCCAAGTAATCTACGCACAGTACTACCCAACAGGTACAACTGGCGTGATTAACGCTTACGTTGTGGACGACCCCAATGTTGTGTTCCAAGTCCAGTCCGCTGGCTCTGTGACACAAGCTGCATTGGGCGCAAACGTATTTTTCTCAACTGGCGCTGTGGCAACAGGCAGCACATCAACAGGTAACTCTACGGCTTCTGTCGTTGCGGGTTCCTCTGCTGTGACTACCACCGCAGCATTCCGTGTTGTTGGGTTCGTTAATATGCAAGGCTTCTCAGTTGTAGGCGACGCTTACACCGACATCCTTGTCAAGATTAACCCCGGCTATCACTCATTTACCAACGCTGTTGGCCTGTAAGGAGTAACTCAAAATGGCAATTTCACGCGCACAACTACTGAAAGAGTTGCTCCCCGGACTGAACGCATTGTTTGGTATGGAGTACGCACGCTACGGTGAAGAGCACAAAGAAATCTACGAAACAGAGAAATCTGAGCGTAGCTTTGAAGAAGAGACCAAGCTTGCTGGTTTCGGTGCCGCTCCCGTCAAGAACGAAGGTTCCGCAATTGCTTATGACAATGCGCAGGAAGCCTTCACTGCACGGTACAACCACGAAACCATCGCCTTGGGTTTCTCAATCACTGAAGAAGCGATTGAAGATAACTTATACGACAGCTTGTCTGCTCGTTACACCAAAGCTTTGGCTCGTGCCATGTCATACACCAAGCAAGTCAAAGCAGCCTCTGTTATCAACAACGGCTTCAATGGCTCCTACTTGGGCGGTGATGGCGTTACCTTGTTTGGTAACAACAGCTCCAGCACTCGTGTTGGCCACCCCTTGGTAAATGGTTCTGTTAACTACAACAGCCCAACCACTGGTGTGGACTTGAACGAAACTTCTTTGGAAAATGCCGTGATTCAAATCGCAGCATGGACTGATGAACGTGGTCTGTTGATCGCTGCCAAGCCTCGCAAGATGATTGTGCCTCCGTCACTCATGTTCGTTGCCAAGCGTTTGCTTGACACTGAGCTGCGTGTCTCTACTGCTGACAACGACATCAACGCGTTGAAGCAGATGGGTGCAATCCCTGAAGGCTATACCGTCAACCACTTCTTGACCGACACAAACGGCTGGTACTTGATTACCGACGTTCCAAACGGCATGAAGCACTTCGAGCGTATGCCTTTGTCCAACTCAATGGACGGTGATTTCGACACCGGCAACGTCCGTTACAAGGCCCGTGAGCGTTACAGCTTTGGTTGGTCTGATCCCCTCGGTATGTGGGGTTCTGCTGGCGCGTAAGCGACTTGAGAAAAGGGGACTAGCGTCCCCTTTTCTTTTGCGGTATATTCAAACCATTCCGGGGTTTTCCGGTGCATCTGACAGTCCCGGCTGACGACATGCAGACAGATGCACTACCACTCGCATGTGAGGACACATCATGGCAAATACCACATTCAATGGGCCGGTTCGTTCTGAAAACGGCTTCCAATCCATTTCTGTTAACTCCACTACTGGGGCAGTTACCGTTAACTCCACCTTTGGGCAAGGCGTTGTTTTAGGAACGCAGTCTTTGTCTGGCGCAGGCGCAGTTGACATCACCAACGCTTTTACATCTCTTACAACCACAGGCGCGGCACAGGCGCTGACGTTGGCAAACGGAGATGTGGGAGAAGTAAAAATTATCACGCATACAGTAGATGGCGGTTCTGCTGTACTGACTCCCACAACCAAAATTGGTTTTACCACCATCACTTTCACTGGCGTTGGCGAATCAGCCATGTTGGTGTATACCTCCGCTGGCTGGGCAATTGTTGCTTTGAACGGCGCAGTCGCAGCTTAATAGGAGCATTCCATGACGATGCAAGCTGATGTCCAGTCAACGCGACTGACGGCAGACGGACAAGCGGTCAATTACCGCACCCGTGTGAAAACCGTGTATGGCCTTGCGGGAGCAAGCGCAGGGTCAGTCAAGCTGTATAACGGAACAGACGCAACTGGCACACTGTTGCTCGAAGTGGATACTCCGGCAGGCACAGCAAACACGTTTCTTTTACCAATACCCGGTGAAGGCATCTTGTTTACCATAGGCGTTTATGCTGATGTGACCAACATCACGGGCGTAACGATTGTCTATGGCTAAGTCACCAGCATGGCAACGCAAGGAAGGGAAGTCCGAGAGCGGCGGCTTGAACGCCAAAGGACGAGCTTCCTACAACGCAGCAAATCCGGGGAAACCCGGGTTGAAGCCGCCTCAGCCACAGGGCGGCAGTCGCCGCGACTCTTTCTGCGCCCGAATGAAAGGCATGAAAGCGAAGCTTACGAGCGCCAAGACCGCAAACGATCCAGATTCGAGGATTAACAAGAGCCTTCGTGCGTGGAACTGTGCTGATGGTGGCTACGTCACCAAGGCCGATGGCTGTGCCACCAAGGGCAAGACGAAAGGCAGGTTTGTGTAAATGGCAGAGGCAGACATTCTTACAGCCAGAGAGTTGGCTACGCACGCGGCAAATATTGACCATTTGCAAAACGACGTGGACAAAATCATGGCGGACATGGATGAGATCAAACGCTCAATTGCACAAATCAACACCACTTTGTCTGAGGCGAAGGGTGGCTGGAAAGTGTTCATGCTGCTTGGCGGTGTGAGTGGGGGTACTGTGGGGGCAGGGCTTGTACAAACAGCACATTACTTTTTGGGTAAGTGATGCCAAGCACCAGCAAGAAGCAACACAATTTCATGGCGGCGGTGGCCAATAACCCGTCGTTTGCCAAGAAGGTAGGAGTCCCACAGTCTGTGGGCAAGGATTTTTCAAACGCCGACAAAGGCAAAACTTTTAAAAGAGGTGGTGATATGGCTAAAGCAAACCCTTTCATGGAAATGATTGCCAAGAAAAAAGAGATGGCAAAAGGCAAAAAAGAAATGCCAATGAAAAAGATGGCTTCTGGTGGCATGACCAGCGCCAAAATGGGTTCTGTCAAAACCGCAGCTCCAAGCCGTGATGGTGTGGCTGTCAAAGGCAAAACCAAAGGCAAGATGGTCACCATGAAATCTGGCGGCAAAGCCTACTGCTGACATGATGTCCAGCCGTGGTATGGGGGACATCAACCCCTCAAAAATGCCCGGCGGGAAGAAAAAAGCCCGTCGGGATGACACTGCTTTCACCCAATACAAAGAGGGTGGAAAAGTCAACGCGGCGGGTAACTACACCAAACCTGAACTCAGGAAACGCATAGTTAGCCAAGTCAAGGCAGCAGCAACCCACGGTACTGGTGCTGGCCAGTGGTCAGCCCGTAAAGCGCAGTTGGTCGCCAAGAAGTACAAGGCCGCTGGCGGGGGTTACAGAGATTGAAAGCGCCGCAGCAATCCCTTAAAAATTGGGGAGACCAAAAATGGAGAACCAAAAGTGGTAAAAAATCTTCTGACACAGGTGAGCGATATCTTCCTGAAGCTGCAATCAAAGCTCTCAGCCCTGCTGAATACGCTGCGACAACGCGTGCAAAACGTGCTGGGAAAAAAGCCGGAAAGCAATTCGTGAAGCAGCCACCCAAGGTGGCAAAGAAAACGGCAGGATTTAGATAATGGCAACAACTTCTGGACAAGCAGGCTTTAATTTAGACCTCACCGAACTGGTGGAGGAGGCATTTGAGCGTGCTGGTTCAGAGTTGCGCACCGGATATGACCTGAAAACGGCACGTCGGTCGTTGAATTTGCTGTTTGCCGACTGGGCAAACCGTGGTGTCAACATGTGGACGTTTGAGCAGGGCACCATTACCTTCACACAGGGGCTAAACACCTACGCAATTCCCACCGATACGGTAGATTTGCTGGATCATGTGATCCGAACCAACGCAAATGTGGCCTCAACACAGTCAGATTTGACAATCACACGCATCAGCGTGTCCACATACGCCACCATCCCCAATAAATTGACCCAAGCCCGGCCTATTCAGGTTTGGTACCAGCGTTTGGACGGGCAAATCATGCCCACCACAGCGGTTTTGGCGGCAAATGCCAGTGCCACAGACAACACAATCACTTTGTCCAACGTTGTTGGCTTGCCTGCAATTGGGTACGTCAACATCGACAGCGAAACCATCTTCTACAACTACATTGACGGCAACATTCTGAGTGATTGTTACCGTGGTCAGAACGGCACAACCGCTGCTTCACATACTGCCAGCGCAACCACCAAGATTTACGTCAACAACGTTCCCCGAGTGACTGTTTGGCCAACGCCTGACGGCTCCCAGACCTACCAGTTTGTGTACTGGCGCATGCGGCGCGTGCAAGATGCTGGCAGCGGTGTCAATGTCATGGATGTACCCTTCCGTTTTGTGCCTTGCATGGTGGCTGGGCTGGCCTACTACGTGGCGCTTAAAGTGCCCGGGGGCATGGATAGATTGGTGGTGTTGAAACAGCAGTATGACGAGGCTTGGATGACGGCGGCTGATGAGGATCAGGAACGCGCTGCTTTGCGCCTTGTGCCTAGACAAATGTTCATTGGGGGAAGCTGATGGGGAACCGGTTTTCCTCTGGCAAAAACTCGATTGCTGAGTGCGACCGTTGTGGTTTCAGGTTCAAGCTTACGGTACTGAAGAAGTTGGTTGTCAAGACCAAGACATACGACTTGAAAGTGTGCCCGCAGTGCTGGGAGCCAGATCAGCCGCAACTCCAGTTGGGCATGTACCCAGTGGACGACCCGCAAGGGGTGCGCGATCCAAGGCCAGACTTAAGCTACCAGTTGTCTGGTCGCACGGGTTTGCAGATTGTGCTGACAAACAGCCCTGCGTTGGACGCAGAAGGGATTGTGGGTGGAGGCAGTCGAGTGTTTCAGTGGGGTTGGAACCCAGTTGGTGGGGCGGCGTTTTTTGATGCTGCTCTGACACCAAATAACTTGGTTTTAGCGGTAGAAATTGGTACAGTTACAGTTGCAACGACATAAGGAGTCGATGATGGACAAGAAAGATTTAGCACAGGACAAAAAAATGATTGCTGGTGCCGTGCACAAGCACGAAAAGAAATTGCACCCGGGCAAACCCATGACAAAGTTAAAAGCTGGCGGCAAAACCAACAGCGACATGTTGAAATACGGTCGCAACATGGCCAAAATCATGAACCAGCGTTCTTCTGGTCGCGGAGGCTAAGATGGCTGAATACAAACAACCAAAAAACGTTCCAAGTGTGGTTGTTGGTGAAGAGCCAGCAAAAGAAACCATGCGAAAAGCAAACGTGTCTGTAGCCAATGTGCGCAGCCAAGACTACCCACCTACCAAAACAAGCGGTATCAAAATCCGTGGCACTGGCGCGGCTACCAAAGGCGTGATGGCTAGAGGCCCGATGGCATGAATTATTCTGAGCTTGTAACTGCGATTCAGGATTACACAGAAAATAGCTTTAGCTATTCGACCAATCCTGCGCCTATCAATACATTTATTGAGCAGGCGGAGCAACGCATTTACAACACAGTTCAGTTTCCATCCATCAGAAAAAATGTCACTGGTGTCACGGCAACCAACAACAAATACTTGTCTTGTCCAAGCGATTTCCTGTCAACATTTTCGTTGGCGGTTATTGATGCGGACGGCAATTACGAGTACCTGTTGAACAAAGATGTGAACTTCATCCGTCAGGCGTATCCAAAACCAACCGATACCGCGATTCCGAAGTACTACGCACTGTTTGGCCCAACCACCACAAATGGGCCAACCCCCGTCACCACAAATGAGTTGAGTTTTATTCTTGGCCCAACCCCTGATGCAGCTTACGATGTTGAATTGCATTATTACTATTACCCTGAGTCAATCGTCACGGCAACCACAACATGGTTGGGTGACAACTTTGATTCTGTGTTGTTGTATGGCTCAATTGTGGAGGCTTACACATACATGAAGGGTGAGCCTGACGTAATGCTTGGATATGACGCCAAGTACAAAGAAGCACTTGCGTTGGCCAAACGTCTGGGTGATGGGCTTGAACGCAGCGACGCATATCGCAGTGGGCAAGCAAGGGTTGCTCCGTTACCTCAAAACAATGGGGTGCGTTGATGGCTTTCACAGGCAACTACACATGCAACGTTTTTCGTACGGGTTTGATGGACGGCACGTTCAACTTTACGTCGGGTACGTTTTACATTGCTCTGTACACCAATGAAGCCACGCTTGATGCGACTACCACGGCTTATACGACTGCGGGTGAGGTTGTGGATGCAGGGTATACAGCTGGTGGGCAGGTTCTTACGATAACCCAGACACCGACCACAGGCAACGCGCCTAACACAACAGCATACGTTTCGTTTTCAAACGCGGAGTGGACAGGAGCAATCACTGCCAGAGGAGCTTTGATTTATCAAAGTGGTGGGGGCAACCCAGCGGTTTGTGTGTTGGACTTCGGTTCAAATAAAACATCAACCACAATTTTCACGGTGCAGTTCCCTGCTGCTACCAACACATCTGCAATCATTCGTATCGCATAAGGAGTAACAAATGTCAGCAATCGAAAAATCCCAAGCCGCCGATACCATCGGTAGCGCAATCACAAAAACCTTGCAATCAGGTGAGGCGGCTACTGCCAAGGGTGTTTACACCATGCAGTGCTTTGACAAGGATGGCAATTTGAAATGGGAAGCCCAATACCCCAATCTGGTTGTCAATGGCGGTTTGCAAGACATGAACAACAAGTATTTTCTGGGTAGCGCCTATACAGCCGCTTGGTACATTGGCTTGTACGGCTCGGGCGCGAGTAACAGTCCTGCGGCTGGCAACACTATGGCTTCGCACAGTAGCTGGACAGAAGAGACTGGATACAGTCAGGCAACACGCCCAGCTTGTACATTTGCTACACCAACCACAGCCAATCCATCTGTGGCTACCAACTCAGCTTCCCCCGCTGTTTACAGCATCAACGCCACAGCAACAATTGGCGGAGCTTTTTTGGTAAGCGACAACACTAAGGGTGGCTCAACTGGTGTTCTGTACTCAGCATCTGATTTCACTTCGCCGGGTGATCGTTCTGTTGTTTCAGGCGACACACTCAATGTCACTTACACACTCAGTTTGGCAGGTTAATCATGGCAACATTTAAAAAAGGCGATGTCGTTAAATTAAACGGCGTCGTACCCCAAGGCCCAGTGCTTGCGATGCGTATGGATGAAGATGGCAACGTGTCTTATCTGATTGAGTGGACAGATGTTGATGGGAAAACCCAGCAGCGTTGGTTTGCTGAGTCTGATTTGATCGCAGGCTAATATGAGCAGGGCATGACGAGTGTTTGGATTTCTAGCATTCTCACAAGCCCCGTTTTCGTCGCTTAGTGGTAATACATTTGCTGCCTCAGTATCTGAATCAGCCACAGCGACGGATAGCATATCTTCGCTTTTAACTTTTAATTCGTCTGTATCCGAGACCGCTACCGCCACTGATTCAATCTCGTCTTTACTGACATTTTTGGCGGCAGTTTCTGAGACATCGACGGCTACAGACTCTATTTCGGCTGCGGCGACATTTCTCGCAAATATTTCTGAGTCTGCCACAGCTACAGATACGCTCTCAGCCTTACAGACTTTTGCAACAGATATATCCGAAGCAGTAACGGCAACGGACGCCATATCTGCGATCCAAGTATTTGTATCGGCAGTATCCGAGACAGCCACCGCATCTGATGCAGTTTCATCACTTCTGACGTATTTGTCAGCGGTGTCGGAGTCAGCAACAACAACGGACTCTATATCTTCCTCAGTTGTTTTCCAAAGTGTGGTGTCTGAGGCGGCAACTGCAACCGACGCAATATCATCGACACAAGATTTTGTTACGGCTGTGTCAGAAACAATCACGGCAACAGACTCTTTGTCTGCTGCGGCGAGCTTCATCTCCAACGTGGCTGAGACATCAACGGCAACGGATTCTGTTTCCGGTAAACAAGATTTTGGTGTCACCGTGTCTGAGAGCGCAACTGCCACGGACAGCATAGCTTCTTCATACATTATTGGTTCCGCAGTATCTGAGACATCGGCGGCAACGGATTCAATCTCAGCGAATGCGGTGTTCCCAGTAACGATTAACGAAACATCGACAGTGACGGATTCAGGTTCTGCGGCTCAAACTTTTGCTACAAACGTAGCAGAGACAGCGACAGTGACGGATTCTGATTCGTCTACGCCTATTTACGCCCCGCAGATTGCAGAATCAGTAACAGCAACAGATGATGTGTCTAGCTCATTTGCATTCACTGGCAATGTGGATGAAACGGCTACGGCAACAGATGACATTGTTGGCGGTTTATTGTTCTTGAACAGTGTCACCGAATCTTCCGTGGCTACGGACGCAATGGAAGCGTTTGCCACTTTTGCGGTGCTTGTTGAAGAATTTGGGTCAGTTATCGACGGGGCGGTGGTAACGCAGGTCTTCCTGTGCGCCATCCAAGAAACCATCACGGCATCGGACTCGTTCTTTGCCCGATTCTTGTGGGAACTCATCAACGACAGTCAGACCGCAAACTGGGCAAACATAGACTCCTCAGAAAGCACAACTTGGGCGACAATCAACGCAGCCCAAAGTGCGGGCTGGGCAAATCTAAACACCGCAGAGTCCGCTGACTGGGCAGAAATAAATGACAGCAACCCCAATACTTGGACAAAGATTGGGACAACCTGAGAGTAAGACATGGCATTGGTTTTAGCTGATCGCGTTCGGGAGACTACTACCACCGCTGGTACAGGCACAATCACGCTTGCCGGAGCCGTGACGGGCTTTCAGTCTTTCTCTGTTGTTGGAAATGGCAATACAACGTATTACACAATTGCTGGGCAGGGTACGTCTGAGTGGGAAGTGGGTGTTGGTACATATACGTTGTCTGGCACAACTTTGGCTCGAACAACTGTGCTGGCCTCCAGCAACTCCGGCAGCTTGGTGAATTTCAGCGCGGGTACAAAAGATGTATTTGTCACGTATCCGGCGGGCAGGTCGGTTACTGGCGCGACAGGATTGACAGAGAACGATACCACCATCACAGCAAACTACACCATCACCACTGGAAGAAATGCTTTGAGCGCAGGGCCACTCACGGTTAACACGGGGGTCACGATCACGGTTCCGACGGGTTCAGTATGGACGGTTGTGTGATAAACCAATAGAATGCAAGAAGGAGTTTAAACGTGCCATCCTCATATACATCACTGCTAGGGCTTGTACAGCCCGTAACTGGGGAACTCACAAATACGTGGGGTTCAACGGTAAACACTCAGTTGACTCAACTGATAGAGGACGCTATTGCTCAATACTCCACAGTCAGCGTAACTGCGGGCGACTGGACACTGACTACAACAGGCGCTGGCGCACAAAACCAAGCGCGAACAGCCATACTGATCGCCACAGGCGCACCGGGTACAAGTAGATACATCTACGCCCCGCAGCAGAGCAAAACCTACGTGGTGGTCAACAACTGCACAGACGGCAGCGATATTTATATTCGGGGCGGTACATCAAGCTCATATTCTGCGGGTGTACTGATCGGGCCAAACAGTTCGGCCTTGGTGGTTTGGAACAACAAGACTGCGGAGTACACGGCAGACATTTCCGGCACAACCATGACGGTGTCTGCAATTGCCGCAGGTGGTATTCAGGTTGGTCAGTTCCTGACCGGCACGGGCGTGACCGCAGGCACATACGTCACAGAATTCTTGACCGGCACGGGTGGGGCAGGTACTTACACCGTCAGCGCATCCCAGACTGTTGCTTCAACAACCATGACTTCAGCCGACTTTGTGAAAGTCGCAGGGGGTGGCGGTGGAGCGACGGGCGGTGGCAACGATGAGATATTCTTCCAAAACGGACAGACTGTCACTGCAAGTTACACAATCACGACAAACAGAAACGCAGGTACGTTTGGGCCGGTTTCTATCAATTCTGGTGTCACAGTGACGGTTCCGACAGGCTCTGTCTGGACTGTGGTTTAAGGAGAAAACATGTCTCAAGTATCAATTGCGGG
>Ga0222713_10000269_pt1 | contig 58536 bp, 59 predicted proteins | sample C33_649DmetaG_FD_165061 | JGI IMG/M metagenome (GOLD analysis project Ga0222713, IMG submission 165061) | Estuarine water microbial communities from San Francisco Bay, California, United States - C33_649D | ecosystem: Environmental > Aquatic > Marine > Unclassified | place: USA: California...
GCGAGACGGAGAAAGGTCCTCAGACATCGCGATAATGGGCTGGTTGGTCAATTGATTGACAATAATCAAAGACTGTCCGCTGACTTCGGCCTGGTCTTGACTTGTGTCAAAGTCGCGGGGGTCCGAGTCCCAGTTGAAAGTCAGGCTGTTGTCATACACGGGAACTGCGTCAATGGTTGTGCCAAGAGAGTTGGTTCGACCGTTTCCTGTTACGGTGTTCCCAGTCAGGTCGTCTGTCACTGTAATCGTGGACGTTGACAGGGCCGGAGAACTAATAATGTACTCGTTATTCTCTCGGTCTACCCCGCCAATGTATCGGCGGTTTGCCGCTGTTGTGGAGGTGGAGAACATCTTGCTCTTAAAGAAGTAGTCCATCAACTGCTCGCTGATTATGTCAATACCAGATTGGTAGTTTACGCGCACCACTTTGCCGGCCTTGGCGTCCACAAAGAACACGAAGCCTCGGTAAGTAGCCACGGACTCAGGATTGTTGTTGCACCCGTAGTCGCCAACATAGTACTTTGATGGACCAAGCACGTTTGGCGCTGACACCAACTGGTCTCCAGCATCGCTCGTCAAGATGTTGCGTCCCACAGGAACCACCCCGGCACGGCGTTCGTGAATCAAGTACATCATCTCATCGTATGGAACCAAGGCGCGGATAGAACCGTAACTGTAAGACATGTCTTTGAAGTTCAACTTTGTTAGGTTGAACGAAGACAGTCCCAACTTTGTGTTCCCGTAGCGATAGGGGTCAGAGTATGTTATCGAACCGTACCTCTTGGTGGTCTGGGCATCGGGACTGTAAACAAAACTGCGCCCAAGCGACGTGTACTCCGATTCAAAGAAATCGCTGACGCGCGGGTCTTCAACAAAATCGACAATTGAGTTTTGCGAGAAAGCCGACGCCAGGTTTTTCCAAACATCGCCCTTCTGTGCGGCCGCGCCCACGAACAGGGTACGCAAGCGATAGTACGAATCTCCCTGGTCTACCCTGAGTACGCAGTCTGGGTTTGTAACCGTAATAGCGTGGGTGGTTCCGGTCCAAGAAACCAATGAGTTCCCGTAAAACTTGTACGGAAAACCAGAAACAGTATCCTCAATGTCATAGAAGGTGTTTCCAACTATAATTTGATTGCCTCCAGAATCTTGAATCTTGTCACCCTTGTACAGGCGCTGTGCTGCGTAGCCCACAACTACCCCGGGATTCTGTGCTCCGCTGAAGTACACATCAAAACTTGTGGAGGCGCGCTCGCCTACGTGTTGTCCGTTTTCAATGGCGTGGTTCTCTCCTATCTCGTAATAAAAAACGTTATCAAACGCTTTGCTTGGGCGGTATATTTCAATAATGCAATCCTTGTCCCAGTTGCTCGTTCCCCTGGCTATGCTGTTGTAATCCCAGCCCTGAGTTCCGTTGTCTTCGATGACAATGAAATCCCCCGTAGTGTTTTGAACAGCGGCTTTTGATGACCGGTCTAAAAGCGGGTTAGACGCCTGCTCTGCCAAAAGGGTAACCATCTTAGATACTCTCCAGGTGGCGGTCGTGTACTCACTAGCATCGTCATAGCGGACAATGCGAAGCATGTCCCCTGGCGCAAAGCCGTAGTTAATCATTGCACCTTGTTGGTTCACATAGGAGTTGTCCTTGGATTGAAGCGTGTTAAACGAGAGGTAAATGTTTTTGGTTGCGCCAAAAGAACCTTGCGTGCCGTCATCGTTTGTAGCGACATAGGCTCCGCCAATGCCATACTGAATCTTGTTAAAGTTGCTTCCGTTTCCTGCGTAGACAAGCGAATATCGACTGGCCCACGAAGGCGGAAAGTTTGGAGCGTCTTTAAGGCGAACAGTTATGTCCGCATATCCATGCAAATCGTTCTCGGTACTTCGATTGTTCGTATGCAAAACCGTTGTCTCGTCCTCTATGGGCTGAACGCCAGAAGCCCTGCCTCTGTCGTCGAAGTAAACCAATCCAAACTGGTGAGTGGCTCCGGACTTAAAGCAGCGAGAGCCAAATATGCTATTGTTTGCTATGGCCACGCAACCCCCCTGCGAAACATACGCCCCTATGCGTTCAATAAGAGGCTTGCGGTCAGCGGTTCCTTGGTCCTCATAAGAAATCTTATCTCCGTCTAACGTTCTAACTCCACCATTAGAATTAATGCCGCCCCTCATGGCATTATTTAGGCCGTTTTTGTTAAAGGTAATAATGTCAAAAGAAGAAGAAAGGCCCTGTGGGTCTATAATTTCCGCCTCCCTAATACCAAAGGTCAACTTGTTTACGTGAAAACGAACCAAATTCAATTCAAGAAAAAATGTCAACAGGTCTGTTCCAGAACGAGAGTGCTCGCGAAACCAAGCAGACCCCTGTCCTTTGAAGTTGGCGGTTTCGGTTTTAAAAGTGGTTTCGCCGCCGGTCCATAGATTGCTAAATCCAGCAGCGCCCTCTTGCGGTTCAAAAGAAATAGGGCGAAGTTTAGCGACAGAGTTAGCAATCAAATTAAGGGCTTGCAACTTTGTCGTGCCCTGGGGAATATCAATCATTTCTCTGACTTGGATTCCCGAACTAATGAGTTTTAAACCACCTTTTATGGAGCGAATACTAATGTCTTTTTCTTCACTATCAGATGTTCCTTTTTGAGAAACAAATTGCAAAGTAGGAGGAGCATTTAGTGCGCCATTGACGTTGATGCCCGCCTGCCCATATGCGTCAACCTGGATTCCGGCAAGGGCCTTTAATTTTTCTACAGTACTACCCCCAGTCGATTGGCTTTTCAAATCGGCACTGTTCAAAAAACTACTGCCGGCAAACGTGTAGTTTTTGTTAGCGCTGCCGTCGTTGCTGTTTCTAATTACAACGGCACCATCGTTCCAAGTAAAAGAAAGAAACAACGTACTAGCCTTGTCAAAAGACGACGGAAGCGAAGAGGTGTCTATGTCTAAAACAGCAATCTCGTTATTAGTTAAGAAGGGTATCGTTCTTCCGCTAACTGTAAGACTATACGAGTCCGGCTTTGGCGTGTAGTTGGCAACAGCCGTAACGCTCATTGTCGTTAGGTTGTCGTAGTTTTCCGTATACCCTCCGTAGAATAGTCTCTCTCCACAAACCGCCTGGCTATCAGCCTTTTGGGGAACGTTGTCGTAAAGTTTGTCTTGTGTCTCTGGATTTAGGCCCCGGTAATTTGTGTCGTTCCTAAATGGAATTACACGGGACGCTGTTCCATTTGCGTTGTCTACTGTGTCAATCAAAAAGAACGGGGAAATTTTGTCTCCCTGCCGGCCGTACACCTTAATCTTTTTAACGTCCGCATTGCTATTGTTGACGTTAATGTTGATTTGGTTATAGAAGTTTTCCTGGGCAGCCGTATTGAATCCGTCCTTTAACTGGTTGGGCGCTATAGACAGTCGGGAGTATGGACTCAGCGCGCTTTGCTCCCCGTCAAAATACTCATACTGATACGCAAACTGAAAGTTCTTTGTGTAAATATCGCTGCCCTGAAAGTCTGGGTTGTTTACAAACGTCATGGTAGGCGGAGCCAAGGGTGGCGCCTTGCATACCGTAATGTATTGCAGGCGCTCTTGGTCCGTGCCAGATGAAAACGTAGACGGGTAACCGCCCACGCCAGAGGTGCTTTGCTCACAAAGCGTAACGTTAATTTTTTTTGGAGCACTACGCCCATCGTTGAAGTACAGCAGAATGTCGCCATTCGTGTTCTTAACGATGTCAGCCTGAACGTGGCTGTCTTCAGAAAACTGAAGGATAGAGTCTTGATATACTAAATAGGTTTTCTTTCCGTTCTGGTCGTAACGAAAGATGCTATGGTTTGCGTTACTGTTGTATACGAAGTAGTAAACCTGAGATGCTGAATCGTCACCTACGGAACCAACAGTTACGTTAGTTCCACTAGGCATTGTGCCATTCTCAATAGTTCCTGAGCGGAGCGTATTGCCCCATGCGTTCTTTAGAACCATTGAATCGTTCTGAACATCAACCGATACGCGGACGTTCTGAGCGTCCGTCATTTCGGTACGCTTTACTAGACGTTCGTCGTCATCTTGGTTGAGAGACCGTGGAAGTAACTTATCAATAGACGGCATAGATTACGCTTTAGGGCTAAGACGGAAATTGCGTCGACTAGTACTAAGCGCATCAAACTTGTTAAAGGACTTGAGGCGAGCATTAGCAAGGCGTCGCTCGTTATAATACTCTGAACGTGCCCGCTGTTTTTCTCCCATGGGAACGCTTGCTTTTCGCTCAATTGTTTTTAAATAGATGTACGCTCGCAATGCTTGCTCTGCATAGACGGGCACACATGGGTTGTCTGACTTTGCTTCGTCCGAGATATACTCTAGGACTACTTGCGTTGTGTCGGACAGGGAGGATATTTCAATACGGTTCTCTTCTAGGTTGATGCGGTACTGGCCTGCGCCCTGACCGCCTCCCATTCCATAGAGTCGACCTACTGTTGATTCGTAAATGAAGTTGCGGAAAACGTAAGAGTCAAACCCCAACAGATACTCCGGCATGGCTTCAACCGGCTGGTCTGGCAAGAGGTTCATGTTTGGGTTTTCTGCAAACACATACACCAGGCCATCGCTACCGAGTTGGCCCAATTTAACCATGTCAACGTAATCACAAGGAAGTTCTACGGTCCCCAAAGACTGGTCAACATCTAACAGCGTGGTCTTGATGTTGTGGGCCATATCAAACCCGAACTCGCGGATACCACGTAGCGCATACTGACGAGCCATATAGTCCGATACGTTCGAACCATAATCGTCATCATCAATGCTCATTATGTAGTCATTGACAACCTTATCTACTGTGATATAATTCTGCGACATTAGGAGTTTTCTTCTTTAGTTACCTCTGATTGCCCGTATGCAACCACATCACCGTCACGCAAGTTGACACCCACAAGCACTAAGATTTCTTGAACCAGGTCAGCAAAGTATTGCTCTGGAAGTTCGAAGTCTACGCTGTTGGCTGCTGAGTACAACTCGACGCCTGGTACAACGCTGGTGTATCCGTACTTGGGAGATGCCGTGGTCTTGGCTCCGGTCGTGGGAACCAACCCTTGTGGAAGTTTGTAATAGCGAAACACAACAGATGAAATGCTTGTGTTCACATTGGGGAACACTTCAATCTGATTAGCAATAAGCGCCACGGGAGCCGAGTCCGATGGTGCCGATAGGTCGCTATTTAGAATGCGGTCGATGTGGTCCTCGTTGAATACGAGTTGAACCTGTGCTTGCTTTTGAACGCCCAAGATTTTCTTACCTATGGTAGTCATAGATACTGCACGTGCAAAATCAGAAGGCTTGTCTGCAACACCAGACGTTAGAGAAAGGGTTGCTTTTTTTACAAACGCAGAAAGGTCTTCCTGTACTTTCTTTCCCCGGGCAAACTGACGGGCTCCGTCTATCTGACCTCGGCGCAAACGATTTGCCATGGACATCTCATCAAACAAACGATTGAACACGTTCATCTGTGCTACCCCTGCAAACTGATTGAAGATAGCGGGAGTAACGAACCCTCGCTGGTCTTTGTTTGCTACATCTTTTACTGCATCGTATACTCTTTGTACGCTTGCCATACGCTATTGGCTTTGTAGCAAATATACGAAAATAAGAAAGGGTCCTCTTGCGAGAACCCTTTCGTTCTGAGTGCCCCGAACGACCAAATCCTATTGGCACTCAGTGTGATGAAAACATGCCCAAACTTATGAAAGTTTTTCTAGTCTGGCAACTAATTCTTCATATACAGAAACCCCTTTTTCTGTGAGGCAATAACGAACCATAATGTCGGTAGGGTCCTGGCCTGCAGGAACAGACAGAATCAAACGTCCGCTGTCAAACCAGTAAACGCCATCGGGCTTACAAGAAATGATTTGGAAGTCGTTAGCCTGAATTACAGCAGAGCGAGTCTTAACACGTGGGTCGTCGAACATTGCAATGAACGCCTCGGGGCGTGACTTTGCTTCTTTAAGAAGTTCGCGACGAATGTCAATCATCTTCTGCTTAATGTCAATACCAAGAGATACGGCTACTGAAAGAATCTCATCGGACTCCTTGTTGCGCACCAACGCTACAGCGTCGTGCATCAAGAATTCTTTGTTGACTTCTTCCTCTACGTTGCGAGAGTTGTCGACAAGTTGGAAAAGGTTTCCGCCGTTCTTCTGGTTGTCTGGATGTTGAAGCAAGAACTCAGCCAGGTTGGGTTGGTTCTCTGGTACAATCAGCATTCCATTTCGGAAGATGATATGCGAGCGACGTGAGTTGTTGCTCTGTTCTTCTTTGTAAATGCTGGGTTCTCCAGGGCAATAACGAATCTGGCGAACCTTGCCGGTTACCTTGTCGTATACTGCTACTTCTGATTTGATTTTACAAACGATGCCGCCTCCTGACGGAATCTCAAAGACCTTAACGCTGTTGGGGTCTTTCTCTAGTTTGATGGGCTTGTAGCCTCCTTTGGGTGTGGAAATTTCGATTTCCTTTTTTGGTGCGCGCTTCGCGGGCGCTGGTGTTGCTGTTGACATTTCAATAGAATTAAACCGTTAAAAAGATGGGAGTAAGGAGGGGCCGAAGCCCCTCCGTTCCCTTGTTATCCGATTAGGACTTGATAAGGATGTGCTGGTTAGCAGCACGGGTAACCAAGCATGCCTCAGAACGATAGTTGAACTGCAAAGAGTCCGTGTTCGTATTGTTCACGCCCAGGATAGAACCCGTCATCCAGTGCTCCATTTCGCGGCTGTATCCGTTGGTGTCCTTGTAGTTCAACTCCAAAGCAGCGGCGCGGTTGCCGGTCTTGGGGTCAACAACAGTAGTCAAAGGAATCATCGCGCCCAAGTACTTGGAGCCAGACAACAACGAGGGGTCGTTGAGCAACTTCCAAGAGTGCTTGTGGAACGTGTAGCCACCGCGTACGAAAGACTGGAAGCCCAACTCAGAACCGCGACCGCCGAAAGCGTTGATGCCGTTAGTAGCATCAGCGAAGCCAGCAGCGCCATTCAAAGAAGCAACCATGTCGTCGATAGCCAATGCCTGAGCAGTGTTAACGTACATAGCGTATTCAGGAGCAGCGCCTTGCTTGTCGAGTTCCGTGATGAGAACGTCAAACTCAGTGAAGTCATCAATCTGACCAGACTGAACGATACCGCGGTCTTCGATAGCAGCGAAGTAGCCCTCACCACCAGTTACGCTTGCGCCAGCACCAGTCAACGTAGAAGTTACGTTTTGGCCGAGCAACAGAATCATCTCACGCTTGTCCAAGAAACGAGCGCGGGTATCCATCTCGCCCTTCACGTACCAACGGTAGTCACCGTTGCCTACGTTAATCCAGCCGATGTTGGTAGCCTGAGAACCAGTAACCTTGAATACTTCCTTAACAATGTTGTAAGGGTTGGTACGCTTGATTACGTTGCTCTCCAAGTAGCCATCATTCTGGTCAGAACCTTGAGCGAACAAGTTGCCGATAACGGGCAAGTTAGTAACCGTAGCAGCAGCGCTTGCAGTCAAGCCAGTAGAGGCAAGAGTTTGCAAGGTGTAAGCAGCCGTAGCGGTAGAAGCAATCTCACCAGTAGGAGTGATAGCCGTAACAATCATGCGGTCTTGACCGCCAACCAATACGACGTCATTCAAACGCAATACTGAAGCAACGCCCGTGGCCTTGTTTACCGTCATCGTAGTAGCAGAAGCGGCAGCAGAAGCAGCAGGAGTAACAGTAGCGTACTGGTGCAAACGGGTCTCTTCCCAGTATTGTACCTCATCGGCGGTACCGCTTGCGCGGACGGCGCCTGTAAGGTTTAGGAACCCCGTGAGGCCACCGCTGATTTGCTGGTAGCCATAGGTCTTAACCAATTGGTCCCGGTTGTCGGGAGCATTGATTTCATCAATAAAGTCGCCAAGCGACGTGTACAACGTCGGGTCTAACCGACGAAATACTGCAGGTTTGTTGTCATTATAGACAGGAGGTGCAGATGAAGTTGCCATCTTTTCTCAGATTTTTATAGGTTTTTCAAGAACGGTGTGCGCCTTCCAAGAGCATCAAGCACTTGTTCGGCAACCGAATTATCTTTTCGCTGTACGCCAGCCTGAGGGGATGTGGAATCTATGTTAGCCGCCTTCTCAACGATGTTACGTTGCCCATCGCTCATACCTTGGCGGTATACACTTTGTAGAATATTAGGAAGGTTATCAGTAACGGTCCTGTGCATATTCCACAAGTCATGGTCCCATTCTCCCCGGTCGTCTACGTACCGGTCAAAGAAATCCGACATGTTGCGGTTCTGATTTGAAAGTTCTGCTCGGTAGCCTTCTGGAACTCCATAGTTAAACTCGCGTCCATTTGGTAAATCAAAAGAAATTTTCTCCAGTTGATTTAAGGAGTTGTAGTTTGAGGAAATCCAGTTGTCATCAAACGGATTTTCAATTTCAGGTTCAACACTTTGTTTCTGCTCAACGATTGGTAATTGATATTCGCCACGCAAACTATCAATTGCAGCGCGAGCAGTTTGAGCGTCAATTTTTAACTGCAGGTTTCCAAGTCGTACTTCATCGTCGTTATACATATCCGGGTTCGTATGGTACTTAGAGTTGATTAGTAAATCAATCTCGTCGTTACCAAGCGATGGATATTCGCTCGCCATGTGAACACGTACCGCTGTGTGGTCATCCATTTCGGATGGGTCCAATGTTTGATAGCGGAACCAGTCTTCCGGTGAGCGTCCTGTTTTAGCGACGAATTCAGATATGACTTGAATCCGCGGGTCAATACTTGACGCCTGATTAGAGGAATCTAGCGATGAGTTTCCTGAAGAAAGGTCTGGCATTTCGCCCCCAATGGCTTCTAGAAAACTCTCAAAAGAGCCCCCTGTTTGGTTTGTCAAAGAACTTCCGCTTTCCACTGGCGCATAGTATGGTTCGTCAACCGCTTGCGTTTGTGCAGGAGCGAATTCCTGTATGTTGTCTACAGCATCCCATTGCTGGGGTTGCGCTGTTTCTTCGTATTGCGTCGGGGCCTGAGCCTCCTGTTGTGCGGGGGCCTGGGCCTCCTGTTGTGCCGGCTGCTGGTTTGCCTCCGGCGGCGTATCGGTAACTTGGAAGCCAGCGTCTTTTATCGCTTGCTCCATCTGTCCTTCTACATTCATTTGAAAAAAATTTAACAGTTATTGTTGCAAATCTAAAATAGAATGTTTAGGTTTGGAACCGTGAAACCAAATCCTAATTACAATGAAACACATTTTTGTTTCCGCACTGTTGGCTATCGGATTAGCCAGTAATGCCCAAAGCCCGCGTTTTCTACCATCAGAAACGCCAAACATGTCTGACACGCTTCTTGCAAAATTCTTCAATACAGAAGAACTTCAAGAAACCATTAAAACCAAAACCACGCATTACCGTTGTGCTCGCCCAAACGAGAGACACTACTTTGACGTAGCCGGGGACCCGGAAGTGTTGAGCATATATCTGCACGCCGATTCTACCGCCGTTAGCAAAACTTCAGTTTCCCACTGGGGCGGATGGGATGTAATGGTTTTTTATTTTGCAGACAACTCCTATTTGTACACCGCATTCAAGATGGTAAACGGAATTCCTATTTTAGAAGCGGTGCTTGACGCAAAGAGAATGTAATAAAAAAGGGGGCGATTGCCCCCTTCTTTTTTGCTTTTGGTAATCTATCAACGATAAACTATGCCGCTCAAACCCGTTGTCCTGCGGTTTGGATACGCACGGCCGTAGGCTCCTTGGAGAAGTTCGCTCGCTGCAGACGGTACGTAATATCTGTTGCGATAATCGCCTTCGCCTACAGAAAACTCAGTTGGGCTTCCCATTTGCTCATACATCTCTTGGGTAACGCGAGTGCGCTGACCAGTTGCTGGGTCAACCTGGTAAAGAGCCCTTTCTTCAACTCCTTCACTCTGAAGATATTCTGGCAGGGCGTTGAACATCTCTGCTGTCTTATTTTCTCGGCTGACGCCTTGCCCATGTTGCCGAGTCAAATAATGGTCGGGTCCTAGGGTGTTGACAATATGTTCGCGCAAACCGACAACGCTCCAGGGTGTTCCCTCGGCGGGCTGATATGAATCCATAGCCGCTCGCATCTGACGGTAAGGCGTATAATCACCCGCCGCGCCTCTCTCGTTTTCCATCATTTGAGGGAGCCCTTGGTCCATTACAAAGGTTTTAAATTTTTCGCGGTTTTCGGCGCCAGCATATTCTGGAGTCGCAGCAATGCTAGACACATAGTAAGGCATATTGGTGTTAACGTACTCCTTAGGGCCAGGTATCTTGTTTCCGGGAGGGCCTCCAGGGCCAACGGGTCCGCCGTTCGCATACTTCATCATTCCGCCCTGGCCGTATTGATTGCCGCCGAGCATCTGTGCAGCCATCTTGCGCTGCGCTGGGTCTTTTAACAGAGCCTTTAGCAAACCTCCGTTTGCGTACATCTGCTTTAGTTTGTCCTGATTCATAGTTACAAATTTACGTACGATATTTTTTAGTTTTGTCCTTGACGCTTTTGGGTTGAGAAACGAACTGCTCGCCCTTTTTCATCCCTTCACGTTTTGCCCTAGACGTTGCAGCGTACTCTGCAGCGCTTAAGTTCTTTATAGCCTTCTCTGGCAAATATCGTTCACCCGTCTCTAATGACGGCTTGCCAGATTTAGTTCTCCATTTTTGTTTGGTCCACTTTGATAAGTCGGTTTCCTTTTTGCTGCCGGCGTACGTACCTCCGGCTTTCTTGTAAGCAGACACAGCGAGTTGTGCTTTTCTTGCGCTCCATTGACCAGCACGGCCACCCTTCGTTCCAGCCTTCATCCGCGCAACGATTCGCTTCCATAGGCCCGGGTTCTTTTTCGTCGCTGTTGCCATGGGTTACCATTTGACCTTGTCTGCCCAATAGGCTGCAGACATCTTGCCCTTGGCAATGTTCTTTGCGTGGCGGGCTTTGAATGATGCGCGCTTCTTTGCGCGGGCCCCCGTTGGATTGCTTTCCGTGACTGTGTCGGCACCTTGTTCTCCAAAGCGAATGACCTTTACTTTGTCGCCAACCTTTGCAGCAACAATGTGAGATTTCTTTGGATGTGATGGGGTCCTCTTTGGCTTGTTGAAGCCAGAAAGATTAAACCGCTTTAGGATGTTGCCGTACTTCGAATCAGCCATACAGCAAATGTAAAAACCCTATTTCAAACTTTTGCCCCCGGCCCACAATACCAACGACTTGCGTATGCCAGAAGTGACTGGCGTTACTCTATGCAGTAAATACGACGGGAAGAGAATAATGCTTCCTTTTGTTTTGGTTGGCGTGTCGAGAAATTTTCCCCGCTGAATTTGCAGTTCTCCTCCCTCATAATCAGTAGGGTCACTCAACTGCACGACGAGCGAAACTTTACGCAGAGCAAGTTCGTCGGGCCCTATGTCTAGGTGCCAATCGTAGAAACCTTTCTCTGTCCCATCGTATACTGTGTACTGTATAGAGTCGTTCAATACGGTCAAGTCAAATTGCCACATCTCGTCGTTTGCAATCTCAATGTAGGTCATCAACTTTTCGTAGAGCCAATAGGTTCTGGCTATTCCGTTTCCGAAATCATCAACAGAAGAGAGCCACTTGATATTTGATTTACGAATTGCGTGAAGGTCTTCGCCCTTTGCGCCAGAAGCAATGCCCGCAGAAACAAAAGCAAATGTATTGGCTAGTTCTTCAATGGCTTCAATCTCTTCTTGGCTAAGGGCCTGCTCAAAATAGTACCAACCCGTCATGTCGGGGCGGCGATGCTGATAGAATGTTGGGTTAATATTCATTGCTTAACTCGATTACAAAATGATACTAAAATGTAGCGTTTTCCCTTGGTTACGGGTCGGCCCCCATGGCGGTGCGTGATTACGGACGGATGAACGGATATGTGTCCGGTCTGCCCCTTGTGTAGTTTTTGCTGACGCCAAAACCAAGTGCCCCCGCCTTCATATCCCTCGTTTAAAGCAAGCACCGTAGAGATAGATGCGCTGTCGTGATGCAAAGACAGATGGCCCTGTACTTCTTCTTCGTACTTAATCATAAAGTTCTCGCTCACCATGTTCGTCCAATCCTTGCCCTCCAGTCCCCACTTGTGGATAGCAACTGGGTATACGAAGTCCTGTAGTACATATTGATAGTAGGTTTGCAGACCTAACTCATCAATAAGCATATCAGTAGTCGGATAGAATTCATGGCGCTCCCGAGTCCATTTGTTTAGGGCCTCTGCCTCTGCTATAATCTTCTCACAAAACTCCTCTGTAAATAAAGGAAACGTGAACACGTCCGTGATGGGCTCGTCTACAATAAGGTCAAACTCTTTGAGGCGTGCAGAATACGTAACATATTTCTTTACAAAATCTTGGTAGTGCATGTCGCACATACGCTTGGTTCCGATGTCAATTCGGCCCCGGCTATCTATTCCTTCCGGATGTCTCATCTCTGTTGTTGAATTGTGCTTGTTGCTTGATTGATTAAAGAATGGTGTTTTCACAGAAAGAGCGCGTGTGTCTCTCGTTATGAAGTTTAGGTCTTGGCGTGGATGCTCGCAGAAGGTTGCACTAAGGAACTCGTCTACTGGAAAGATGCGCTTATTAAAGTCCTGCTCTATTAGCAGGCGGCACCCTTCTTGTGTTAGCATATATGCGTGTGTACAAAAGGTGTAGTCTGGCTCAACTAGGTATTCGGTTACTTCTCGCTTTGGCTGACGAACGTAAGTGTATCCTAAATACATAAGCGTCCAAGAGAAATCGGTAACTAGTTCGTTTCTATTAATGGGTCGTTTGATGGAAAAATCCTCCTCTAATACAAGTATCCGCTTATAATGATTCTTATACGCATCACACCATACTCTCCAATGAGAAAGAGCACACCCGACTTCTCCGGGCAACACATCGCGCGACCACCAACTATTGCTGTGTCCGTCAATCTTCCACCCTTCGTAAGTCTTGTACCCAAATGGTAACAGCGTTCCTGTGTGCCCGTTGGTTGCATGAAAGATTTGTAATGGCGAATTGAATCCAGACTCCTGGAACCTAGTGCGAATCTCTTGTTCCTTCTCCGCTGTTGGGTTTAGACATATCACATAGGTCATGTCCGCGTCTCGGTTCATGGAGAAAAGAGCCTCCCATTCTTCTGCAACCTTTGGCCAGTCTCTTGAGGTTAGATATTCATCTACTTTAGACCAGTCGTCAACCTTATTATTGAATCCGTTTACGGTTTCCTTTAGGCCCGCGATTTCATTGACAATTGGGGTCACCCGGTGTGCCAACATTTCAAGCGCAGTAATGCAGTATGTTTCGTTGTAATGGGTTGGGTAATACCAGTACTGACACTTAGCCATAAGAGAATACAAATCCGACATGGAAAGCACACCATGGTATGTGACGTTTTCCATTTTCTCGACACGGGAGAGAAAGGATTTTTTAAAGAACTCTTCTCCATACAGCGGAGTTGCTATATGAAGATGCGCTTTTATTGCTCCAGTATCAACGTCATCAAGAACGCGATTTAGTCCGCGTTCCGCATGCGAAGTATATATATATGTATTAGGCTCCTTAACAATGAATGGGTCCCGCTTAGATAGGTCTATGCCGTTGCCAATAACAGCGACCTTGGGTGCTGCCCACGGAAATCTTTTTTGAAAGTCTTCCTTGTGCCAATTTGTTAAACAAACAATACAATCTGTTTGGTCGTATGCGCTTTGAATTTCTGCATCAGACATTCGCTGTCCCTCGTACCATGGGTAAGGGTCTTCGTTATGAAGCCAAAATAGTTTGTTGTAAACGGTGCGGTCTTCAAAGAACTTTGTGTAGTGTAGATACGCAACGCCCACTAGTACATCTATAACTGCTGGTATCTTTTGCTTTGCATCAAGGGGCACATACTCTACGCTTCCGCCTGGATAAATTTCGCAATACTGCAAGACCTCCCCGTATACGTACACCTTGTTTTCCTTCTTCGCCAACTCGCGAGAAAGGTTCATTATGCACTGCTCTGTGCCACCAAGGCCATCGGTCTTTGAATTCCAATGGGTACGAGAGTAGCCTACGTGAAAGACAATGTTCATTCCTCTGTAGAAAAGAAGAAGGTTTGAAATAGGCGACCATCTTGAGGGCCACTTCCGAAGTAGTCAAGCGAAGAGTGAAACTGCTTTCCTCTGTAAAGGATGAGTCTGTTGTATAGGTTCCCAACACTACTAACCATTTCCCACCTGGTCATGTCTTGCGCGTGGTTGTTCCAAATTCCCTTTCCGTCTTGCGACCAGGTTAGCCCTGTTTCTTTGTGGCGAAAGAATCCCGTACCACTTGACAGCGGGGCATTGGGAGTTAGGTAAACTACACCAGCCCATTTTGTTCCGTGGTCTGCATGTATCCAAGAACGGTCTCGCGCTGTTGTTATCTGGTACGCTCCATTATATCCATCTGGCCAGTGCGTAATCTCTCCGGCTTGTGGGCCAACAATGGCCTGTATGGTTTCTTTAATGCTATCAGTAGCAAAAGATTTGGTCCGCGCCCCAGGGTAGTTACCCGTTACATTGAAGTCTTGGGCTAACGCAAAATCCCTTACCTCGTCCGGATTGTTGTAGAAAGCATCCACAACGAAAGCATTGATAATCATTTAAGTAGAGTTGAATTGTAATCAAATGTACAAAAAGAAAGGCGGGATATACCCGCCTCTCTGAAAAAATATCCTGTCACATTATGGAGTCATATCTGTGACAAGGCCATTGTTTACCTCGATTCTATAACTTTCTCCATCAGCATTCCAGTCAAGACTTCCGCTGAATGAACCCTGTGAGCCAGCAGCACCTTTCTGTCCCTTTGGTCCTTGAGGTCCGCTGGGGCCTTGAGGTCCAGTGGGTCCAGCAGGTCCGGCAGGTCCTTGTGGGCCGGTGGGTCCGGTAGAGCCGTTGCGTCCCTTTTGACCTTTAGGCCCCTGGGCTCCCTGTGGTCCAGTAGGTCCAGTAGGCCCAGCAGGTCCTTGTGGGCCAGTGGGGCCAGTTGCACCCTGTGCTCCTTGTGCACCGGTTGCGCCCTTTTGACCCTTGGGTCCCTGGGGACCAACCTCACCCGGATTACCTTGAGGACCCTGTGCACCAGTTGCACCAGTTGCGCCCTTTGGTCCTTGGGGTCCGGTTGGTCCAGTGGCTCCCGTAGAGCCCTTTGAGCCTTGAGGTCCAGTGGGTCCAGTAGGTCCGGTTGCGCCCTGTGCACCTTGTGCGCCGGTTGCGCCCTTCTGTCCTTTAGGACCTTGTGCGCCCTGTGCGCCTTGAGGTCCAGTAGGCCCGGCAGGTCCTTGTGGGCCTGTTGGTCCGGTAGAGCCGTTGCGTCCCTTCTGTCCTTTGGGGCCTTGGGCTCCTTGCGCTCCCTGTGGTCCCGTGGGTCCGGTGGGCCCAGTTGGACCAGTAGCGCCTTGAGCGCCTTGAGCACCAGTTGCGCCCTTTTGACCCTTGGGTCCTTGGGCTCCCTGTGGGCCCTGTGGGCCGATGGGTCCGGTTGCTCCTTGGGGCCCAGTTGCGCCCTGTGCTCCAGTTGCTCCCTTTTGACCTTTAGGTCCTTCAGGCCCAACCTCACCAGGATTACCCTGTGGGCCCTGGGCTCCGGTTGCTCCTTTAGGTCCCTGCGGGCCGGTGGGGCCTTGCGCTCCAGTATTTCCCTTCGCTCCTTGTGGGCCAGTGGGGCCAGTTGCACCCTGCGCACCAGTATTTCCTTTAGGGCCTTGGGGTCCAGTAGGACCAAGTGCTCCTTGGCGACCCTTCTGTCCTTTATTACCCTGGTCTCCTTGGGGGCCGGTGGGTCCCGTAGCACCCGTAGAGCCTTTAGCCCCTTGTGGGCCAGTCGGACCCGTAGCGCCCTGCGGGCCAGTTGGTCCCTGAGCGCCGGTCTGTCCCTTTTGACCCTTCGGACCTTGAGCACCTTGAGCACCTTGAGCGCCAGTATCTCCCTTCGGACCCTGCGGTCCCGTTGCGCCTTGAGGTCCAGTGGGTCCGGCTACGCCCTGACGACCCTTTTGCCCTTGAGCGCCTTGTTCGCCCTGAGCACCTTTTTCCCCCTGTGGACCCACAGGGCCTTGAGGGCCTTGAGGGCCTGTTGCACCTTGAGGACCTTGAGCGCCCGTCTGTCCTTTTTGACCTTTTGGCCCCTCGGGTCCCACTTCACCGGGATTGCCCTGGGGACCTTGCGCTCCGGTTGCACCCTTAGAGCCCTGCGGTCCCGTAGGTCCTTGTGCGCCAGTATCTCCTTTGGGTCCTTGAGGACCAGTAGCGCCCTGCGCTCCGGTTGCACCCTTAGAACCTTGAGGGCCCGTGGGGCCTGTAGGGCCGGTGGGCCCAGCAACTCCGGTGCGACCTTTTTGGCCTTTGTCGCCCTGGGGGCCGACTTCGCCTGGCTGACCTTGAGGACCCTGCGCTCCAGTATCTCCCTTCGGGCCCTGTGCTCCTGTTTGTCCTTTTTGGCCTTTGGGTCCCTGTAATCCTTGAGGGCCCAACGCTCCATCGCGGCCCTTCTGGCCTTTGTCGCCCTGCGGGCCAGTTGGTCCCTGGGCGCCGGTTTGTCCTTTTTGACCTTCAGGACCCACTTCGCCTTCCTGGCCTTTAGTTCCTTGTGCGCCCTTTTGGCCGTCACGACCTTTTTCTCCTTTAGGACCTTGGTCCCCTTGGGCGCCCTTTTCGCCTTGAGGTCCAACAGGTCCTTCGGGACCCTGCGCTCCAGTCTGTCCTTTCTGACCCTTGTCTCCCTGGGGGCCAACCTCTCCTTCTTGACCCTGAGCGCCCTTTTGTCCTTGGTCACCCTTGGGTCCCTGGGCACCCGTTTGGCCTTTCTCTCCTTTGGGGCCCTGCAGGCCTTGTGGGCCCTGGGCTCCGTCGCGGCCCTTTTGGCCTTTTTGGCCTTCTTCACCTTGGGGGCCCTCTACGCCTTTCTGGCCTTTATCTCCAGTGGCACCCTGGTCTCCTTTCTGACCACGGTCACCCTCTATACCTTTTTGTCCTTGGTCGCCCTTAGTTCCTTGGGCGCCCTTATCTCCAGTCTGACCTTTGTCACCCTGTTGGCCGTCACGACCTTTCTCGCCCTTCTCGCCTTCGGGGCCCTGGGCTCCAGTCTGACCTTTATCTCCTTGGTCACCTTTATTTCCGGTATCGCCTTTTTGTCCTCGGTCTCCATCAATACCCTTTTGGCCCTTAACGCCATCGGCGCCTTTTTGACCTTTAGTTCCATCAATACCCTTGTCACCTTGGTCTCCTTTTTGACCACGGTCTCCATCTATGCCCTTCTGGCCTTGGTCACCTTTGTCGCCAGTAGTTCCTTTATCTCCTTGGTCACCCTTGCTTCCGGTATCACCCTTCTGGCCGCGGTCTCCTTCGACGCCCTTCTGGCCTTTAGTTCCGTCGATACCCTTATCGCCCTGGGCTCCTTTGTCGCCCTGGTCACCTTGGTCTCCTTTTTGTCCACGGTCGCCATCGGTTCCCTTTTGACCCTTCGTGCCGTCGATGCCCTTTTCGCCTTTGCTTCCGGTGTCGCCTTTGTCGCCCTGGTCTCCTTTCTGACCACGGTCACCGTCGATACCCTTCTGACCTTTGGTGCCATCAATGCCTTTCTGGCCCTTCGTTCCATCAACGCCTTTTTCCCCTTTGTCACCGGTATCTCCTTTCTGACCACGGTCGCCGTCAATGCCTTTCTGACCCTTGGTACCATCAATACCTTTTTCACCCTTGTCTCCGGTGTCGCCTTTGTCGCCCTGGTCTCCTTTCTGACCACGGTCACCATCTATTCCCTTCTGGCCCTTCGTGCCGTCAATTCCCTTTTGACCTTTAGTTCCGTCGACGCCCTTTTGGCCCTTATCGCCTTGGTCGCCTTTTTGGCCACGGTCACCGTCTATACCTTTTTGTCCCTTAGTACCATCAATGCCCTTCTCGCCTTTAATGCCTTGGTCACCCTTGTCACCCTGGTCTCCTTTCTGACCACGGTCACCATCAATTCCTTTTTGTCCTTTGGTACCGTCGATACCTTTCTCTCCTTTGGTTCCTTGGGCCCCTTTGTCTCCTTGGTCTCCCTTTTGGCCGCGGTCTCCATCAGCGCCTTTCTGACCTTGGTCACCCTTGTCACCGGTAGTTCCTTTGTCGCCTTGGTCACCCTTGTCTCCAGTGTCGCCTTTTTGACCTCGGTCACCTTCGGCTCCTTTATCACCTTGGTCGCCCTTGGTGCCTTGACTTCCTTTATCTCCGGTATCACCCTTATCTCCGGTATCACCCTTATCTCCGGCATCACCCTTGTCTCCCTGGTCGCCCTTGGTGCCCTGGGTTCCTTTGTCTCCCTGAGCGCCTTTATCACCAGTGTCTCCTTTCTCTCCGGTTGTTCCTTTGTCGCCCTGGTCACCTTTGGTTCCTTGAGTCCCCTTGTCGCCCTGGTCGCCCTTGTCTCCGGTTGCGCCTTTATCTCCCTGAGAACCCTTATCGCCAGTAGTTCCTTTTTCGCCCTGTGAACCTTTGTCGCCTTGCGAACCCTTGTCACCCTGGGCGCCTTTACTGCCGTCTATGCCTTTATCTCCTTGGTCACCTTTAACGCCTTGGTCGCCTTTATCTCCAGTGCTACCCTTTGCTCCAGTAGTCCCTTTGCTTCCATCAATACCCTTGTCGCCCTGGGCGCCCTTGTCTCCTTGGGTCCCCTTAGAGCCGGTATCGCCTTTGGTGCCCTGGTCTCCCTTGTCTCCGGCATCACCCTTTTCGCCAGCATCTCCTTTAGAGCCCTTTGGTCCTGCGGCACCTTCAGTGCCCTTGTTTCCCTTTTCTCCTTTAGATGCTGCCGCACCTGACGCGCCCTTATTGCCTTTGGTTCCCTTGGAGCCTGGCAATTGCTCGGTGGCCCCACGGGTAATTTCTACCGTGGTGTCATCAGGTTGGATAATGTCAATGTTAATATCGGCCATTAGTTCTCTACTATATCTTGTACAATTTCAAATAGGCCGTACATCCAAGTAGCAACAGTGCTGTCAGATATTTTTGTAGCCTGAACACCATATACATCAGTCCCTGCGTCAACGAGCATGTTTGCTGCGGTAATGGTAATGGTCAACACACCTAGCGCTGTACCGGTTATTGTAATGTTGGAGTTGGATATGACAATGGGGCCATCATCATATTCGCGCACTTCCATCTTAAAAGTGTAAGCCGTTAAGTCAATCGCTGTTCCGTTGGCGTCTGAAATGTTTGACGTAAGCACAAACGTATCACCACGACGGCAACACACATCTACGTGCGCAGCAGTGTTTAGATTGACGGTACTTGTTGTACCGCACGTGCAAGGACTGGATGAACAATTACACATCTTACAAAATTACGTATTCATTAAGACAGAGGCGAGGCTGCCGTCTTCCGATAACGGAGGACGCTCTCCTTTTCTCTGCGCTATTAGTTTGCTTTGCGCAACCGCCTGCTTTTCGATACGAGCATCCTTTCGGTTTTCTGCTACGGCCTCCGCTTCGCGACGAACACCACTTTCAATCTGCTGCTCTGCGATTCCCGCTTGTGCACGAAGTTGTTCAATTTGTAATTTGAATTGATACTCCAATTCCAGCAATTGTGCTTTTGACTGGGTTTCGAGTTGAATGCGCTGTGCTTCTATTTGCGCTTTCATTTGCTCTTTCTGCATTTCCATCTGGGCAGCCACCTGGGTAGACTGAGCGTTAGCCTGGGCTTGGGCCTGGGTCTGCTGCATCATCTGCTCTTGTTGCTGCTTAATGCGCTTCTTGCGACGGACAACCAAAAGGCGCTCGGCCTGCTCAACGTCTTTAAGTTGACGAATGGCTATGGCGTCCTCTAGGTCAATCTCTTTTTGTCCGAGGGCTATCTGAATGTTTTGCTCCAGGTATGCTCGCTCGCTTTCGTTCATGTCCGTGACAACAAGAACACCAAAGTTGTACATGCCCAAGTTGTTAAACGAGTTCAGTACAGCCATGTTGGTTTCCCCTACCGCATTTGTGTACACCTTGTACAGGATGCTGTCTGGAGGAATGATTTGCAAACAGCGAACAATGTCGTCACAAATCTTGCGGTATAATACATGCGCTGCGTTTGTGATATCATAGATGGCGTTGTTGCCGGCCTGAATAGCCTGCTGCTGAACGCCGACCAGAGCGTCTCCCTTGGGAGTTGTTCCATCCATCACCTCATTGATTCCCGTTGCATCACGAATCATGCGCAAGTAGTGGTTGTACAAAGCAACCAATTCCTGGATATTTCGAATAGCGTTTCCGATTTCGCGGACAGGAGGGTTCTGGAATCCGCCCTCTGGATTCTTGGAACGGTAATAAAAGATACCGGTTTGTTCGTAAATGTCCTGAATCTCAAGGGGTTGCAGTTCTCCGCCTCGGCCAAGTTGCACATTCTCAAGGCCCTCGATGTCAATAATTAACCCATCAGGCTTGGCCTTTGCGATAGACTGTTGGAGTTTCAGATGGGTGATTTGCAACATGTCCGCAAAACCAATCACAGAAGAAACCATTGACTTAGGAATCATACCGCGGATGTTCGTTGCCACTACGCTGTATGAAAGACGAGCGCGGCTAATGTCGTGTACGTTCTTGGGTATGTTTTTCTTTGGACCGTAGTTGTACATGAACTCAGTGCCCACAATGTAGGTGCCTCCGTAAACGGTAGCGTTTGCCATGTATACAGCCTCGCGGTCATACACAGACTGCTGGGGCGCATTGTACTGCGTTCCCTTGTAGTAGAAACCAATGTTTCCGTATGCTGACTCTTTCTTTTCAAAGATGATGTTGTCAACGCTCATGAACTCAAAGTCCATAACCTCAATCTTGTATTGGTCGTAGCCCTGACGATATCGAGTTCCCGGACGGTCATAGCCTGTGCTTTGCGTTGAGAACTGGTCGGGCTGATTGCCGTACTTGTTCATTACCGTCTTAGCAATCTGCTCATACTGCGCTTCAGTAAACTGGTCACCAGCCCGGCGCTTGAGTTCCATGATGGTGATGTACTTGAAGTGCCCGGCGTACGTTAGTTCCGTAAAGTTGGGGTCGTCTGTCCAGTTGTGAATAAAGCGAGCAGGGTCAACGTACTCCTCTACAATTCCGTAATTGGGGTCATTGTTTCTGCGCGCAATACCGATTCCACAGACAGCAAGGTCTTCTACGCATCGACGGTAAATGGCTTGGTCAAAGTCGTTCCACTTCAACGTCATCTCTGTTGCCAGTTGCGCGGCAATCTCTGCGTCTGTCTTTACGTTGGTGTCTAGGAATATCTCGGTTTCTTCTGGGGTATCTGGCAATTGCTCTGGGTCAAAATTCATTTCAACGCCAAGGCTTTTTGCCTCCATCAGTTGCTCCTTGTACTCAATCTTTAGGGTGGCTGAGTTTTTCTTTTTGTCTTTCTCGCTTCGTGACAATGGGTCAACCGCTTCTATTTGCGGATACGGATTGCGAGACAGAATTTTGTTGACTACAATCTTTACAAACTTTGGAACAATTGGTACTGGAGTATAGTCCAGCGTAAGCAATGTTCCGTCGCCGTTATTGTTGTCTAATGAGTTTAGTATTTGCCGATAGATAGAAGTGTCTTGCGTACCCTGTGCATAATCTCGGCAGCGCTCCATTTCGCTGTTGCGCCTGCCGTATAGGGAATTTTGATAGTCACTACCTACCCATTGAGCATACATGGCCTTCGCATACTGGAGGCCGTAAGGCGTGGAAATCTTTTCTTCTACATCCGCTAACGGGTCTGGAAATGAAGACTGTCCCTTAATATATTGATTGTCCATACGCAAAGTGGGCTATAAGGGCAAATATACTTCATATTGTTAGCGTAGAATTATCTGACCCTTTCTGAAAAACTTCTTCTCTGTGAAGTCTGATTTGGGCTTTGGAGGCTTATGTCCTTGTGCTGCAAGGAGGGCCAAGCCGCTTGATATTGACAAGTCAAATTTTGTTCGGTCATCAACCTTAAAGTTTATCCAGTCTTCTAGTGTTCTGTCTAAATACATTTTGCCAAACTCAAGTGTCTGTTCATTGAGCCCAACGTGTGCGTGGACATACGCTTCAATAGACTGCGCATGTGCTTGGATAACATCCTGTGAGTTTGATGGTATTCCTTTTGTTTTTGTCTTTACCCCAAAGCCCGAGCCAAGGTGTTCCGGTCGGTCAAGAAGCCAGTCCTGGTAACCCCTTGATTCAAAGTACCTTGCTATGCCATACTTATTGTTTTCAATTAACAGCGGATACCCGTAAAATTTTGCAGCCATCAGTACGTCTTCGTAAAAAATTTTTGCAAGCGGTGGACGTGACGCATACTCCGCAACAAACATATTGCTTGGGTGCGCCATGTTGAATTTGTTGTACATGTGGCAAGCGCCTTTTGAACCCCTGCCGTCTACGGTCGCGTCAATGTCATAGGAGTCAACTCCTCCACATCCAAGCCATGAGTTTTCAGGCTTGTTCTTGTTTCGCAGTTCCGCCGGAGGAAGCCACGCAATTCTCCACCGGCCCTCCGTGCTTGGACTAAAGACCACCTCGGTGTCGGCCACGCCATCTTTCCAAACAAAGTTTCCAATAACAATCGGAGACGGAAACAGGTCTTGGTTATACTGAATCTGCTCGTATATCTTCTGAACATTAAACAGAGACGCCTTAGAACTGTCTCGAAATGCTTCCGCTGTTGTGAATGGGAACTGGCGAATGACTTCGTTTAATTCATAAGAGTCGTCCACAAGGGCCTTTCTCTCGTTCTTTAGGAATGACTTTGCCCCAGACGAAACCGTTCCGCCATCAATGCTTAGGACTTCTTTCTCTGGGTCCTCGACTACTGGCATTCCGTAAGCGTCAAAGAATCCTTCTAGCGCATCGTATGCGGGTATGAAGATGGAGTATAGTCCACTCTTAGTTCTTCCGTTTTCGTTTCTCTCTAGCGGGTTGCTCGCGTCGTAGAGGTCTCGGTACTGCCTGCCCCCTCTGTCGAGTGGATTGACCGTGCTACCGACCATAGCCTTTCCGACAATCTTCCTACCCACAAGAAGACATGTCCTGTGAATTCGCCATGACTCTCTGATGTCTGATGGCTTTTCCCATTTGCCTGCTTCATCTAAATACAGTATATGCAGTTTCTCCCCGTCGTACGCGTTGTTCGTTGTATTCTTCCAGTTGATTACCGTGTTAAGGGCTTCTCCTTTTTGAGCCGTTTTGTTCTTCTTGGTAATTCTTTTTGATGGCTCTCGGAACGCCAACTCCATGCGAGGGTTGGTGGTACCGTCCTGGATTGGTTTGAAGAAGAACGGAAGGGACTTATAGATAGGAACAACCTTCTTCATGAAGATATTCTCCTGCGCATCGGAACCCGTCTTTGACATGATTCCCAACAATTTGTCCTTCACTTGTGTGGCCTCGTTGACAAGGACAGAGGCTGACATATTGGTATACCCCGAGCGTCGACACTTGACATACACCTGTCCTAGTGACCTTGGGTCTACTGCGCAAGCCTCAAGGTGTAGAAAAAGTTGGCGCTGAAAGTCGAGGTAGTCTGGATATCCAATATCAATCTTTGACCACTGTAGGAAAAAGTAATGGTTTCCGGTGATGTAAGTTGGTACGCCATTGTTGTAGAACCATACTCCATTTCTTCGTCTTTGATATTCCTTGCTAATATAGGACGTGTATTTTTTTCTAAACTCTTCAGGCATAGATGCCCAGTCCTCCATGGATGCCACCTTGCGAAGTTCTTCTGGTAGTTCAAGACGCCTCCACCTTTGGTCCTTCTTTGGGAGCGAAGCAAACAGAATATCTTTCTCTGGAACGGCCGGCAGTTGAACCAAAAGACCAGACAGTTCAATCACTTCTCCCTGCGTAGAGTCGGGGCAAATGTTGACAACAATCTCGTCTTCGATTTCTAAAAGTCCAGCCATTTAAAATATTTACACTAAATTAACATTATGAAAAGAATCGCACTACTACTAGCAATTGGACTCACCGGTTGCTCTGCTGTCGGTCCGGAGTTTTCGCCAGTACATACTTGCGGCTACCCCAATTGTGACCTCACAAACGTTCACACGCACACAACTCTAGAAGCACTATACGGATTCTAATTCCAGTAGATGAATACCCATTCGTCATTTTGAATACTGTTCTGCAAATCCTCCTGCATAGTCTCGGTCTTCTTTGAGTTCGTCATTGTTTTTGAGAGTTTTGATTATTGAATCTAAGCGCTCTCTTTCTACAATGAGTTCCTTTGCATCTACCGCTGTTTGTTTGATAGCCTGCAATTCCGCCTTGCGCTGAGAGCCACTAAGGTCTTGGTCTACAGGTTTCCGAATTTCCTGTATCATATTTTCTATGGCTATTTGCATAGCCTCCATAAGTAGTGTTGCCGTATGTACATTGTCATACTTCTTCTGGGACTTTGGCATAGATATGTTGCAAGTAAACTCGATATAATTTTTCTCCATCCACCTCCATGATGTAATCGGCATTCTTCATAAAGAACACCTTGTCGCCTTCGTGTAGGCCCAAGTCTTCTAGTTTCTTGGAACCGTACCGAATGTATCCAAACTGATTGTAGTCCTTATCCTTTTGAACAATCTCAAGGATGTCACTCTTCAGTTCGGCCTCCTGCTCTGCTGGCGTTAGGAATATCCACTCGCCAAGTATTTTCACTTTGCCCGTCTTCTTGCTTTTGTAAGCATACGCTTGGCAGACCCATGGGTCATCTCCGCCATCGTAGGTGACGTAATACAAGTCGTCGTCATCGTATATCCACTGTCCCCTTCGGGACCCTGCTTCTTGAATCTGACCACCCTTGTACATTAGGTGATTTCCACCTAAAACAACGTGATGATGAAAGTACAAAGTATCGCCTATTTCTACGCCCGTGGGGTACTTCTCTGGCACGCCCACAACCTCGCCTTCGAACGCCCTGTGTTGGAACTCGTTAAAGCGATTATCTAAAAAAACTTCAACACCGTTAACGACAATTGTCTCCTTTACCGGCTCCGGGATTCGGACTATAAAGTACTTCAGTGGTCTCACTATTCTCTCTTTAAGTGCATAGTGTCAACCCCAGAAGGTGGGGCATTCCAAACGTTAATCGCTATAGCGGAACGCACCCCACGTGTGACGGGTGTGACGCGGTGAGAGTGGCCGCCTGCGTCAAATATGATTAGGCGATTGAACTTTGGCTGAATTACTTCAGGCTCTTTGTTTACTCCGTTAGAAAAAATTTCCAAACGACCGCCATCAATGTCGAGTGGTACGGGGTAAAAGACAGAACCAACCCTAGGGCCAACAACCTCGCCGGTCTTTTCCCAAAGGATTTCGTCTTTGTCGGTGTGCATACTTAGCCCCGGCTGATGACCATCGCCGTGCTGGTTGGTCCAGTACTCAAATCCGGAAGTGCTCAACGGGCTATGAGGGCTTCTCTCTCCCCACACATATTCTATTAGCCTCTTTTTTAGGGTGTTAGCCGGGCTATTCCAAAAGCCGTTCCACCAATAGTATGTTCCGTTGTTTGCAAAGAAGGTCTTGTTTGCTGCTATTTCAGCCAACAAGCCTTCATCTTTGATGAAGTCGTCTACAATAATCATTCAAAATCACAATCGTGTTCAATTAAACATGGCATATCGTCAACAGTCTTCCAGAGCATGATGCCCTTATCGACGTTGTAGATGTATACAAGGTAGCGACGAATACCGTATTTAGCAAACGTTCGCTCGTCCATGACAATTGAATCAACAACTGCGTCTCCTGCTTTCTGTCCAACGAAGTACGCCATTGCATCCTTGGGGTTTTGCCCAATGATAATCTTTCTAATTAATTCCATTTCTTTTCTTCTTTTAACTTCCGCAAGCCTCGCAGTCTTCGCTGTCGATAGAACACATGGGGTTTACGGGGATTTCTTCCAAGTCGTTAAGCCAGGACCCAAAGTCCGTAGTCTCTTCGCTCATAGGTTTTGTAAGTTAGTTAAGGTTTAGCCAATAGTCAACAGAGCCCGAATCATCTTCGTCGTCGTCATCTACAGAGTTCTCTATGTAGCAACGCTGAACAGCGTCAATCATTGCATCTATCTCTAACTCTGATTCGGCATTGAAGCCCGCAAGAAACTCATAGGATAGGTCTTCGTCTTCCGTGTAGTCCATAGAAAACCCAAAGCAATACGTAGCCAAGAATTCTTTCTCTGCACCGTTAGCACGAACAATATCAAGCACTTCGTCCATCTTGCTTTTAATCTCAATGAACATCTCTATGCGTTGCTTTGCTTTCATCAGAAGGAAGTATTATAACTTCCTAAGTTAGTAATTGTGACGGTAGAATTAGTAGTGAGTTGGGCACCTCCGCCCGTAGCAACAACGTCTAGCGTATAGGTTTCTCCGCCAGCCATTTCCATTACTTTGCTAAATGACGCCGTATAGGTTCCGCTCTTCACGGTCCTGTATGATGCTATCTCCGTAGTTGGTCCGCTTGTCTTTACAAACGATATGGTAACGTCAATATTCGCTGTACTCGTCAACTCGATTGAAATGTCAACATTGTACAATGCCTCTGCGTTAATCTGGAAACCATCGCGTGGGTTTGTGAAACTAACTAACTGAATATCAGACGATGCGGCGCCAAACGTAACGCAAGATGTGGCGGCTGTCGTAGAGCCGGTTGCTGTGCCGTCACCATAGATTTCAGCAAACGGAACACTCAGTGCCGTTGTAGGCACGTTCGTCGCTGCCTGAAGGCGCGCCACAAACATTGTGTTCACTGGTACAATCGTAGAACTCATGTAGCCAGAAAGGTTTGAGCCGTCTATATACTTGTACTCGCTGGCAGACTCGTCCCATATCAAGAACTTGTCGTTGTTCGCTGTTGTTGAGGACGTGAGTTGGTTTAGGTTTCCAGCATCTTCAATCTCAATAGTGCTGCCCGTAGCGGACAAAGGAGATACTGCGGTTACGCTCGTAGTCCCAATTGGGCTAGTGCTAAGGTTACGGGTTACAACAACGCCCGTAGAACTAAGCATAAGGGCCGTAACATCGCTTGTTGCAGCCGTTGCTGGCGTTCCAGATATCTTTAGGTCACCTGTTGTTTCTACAGTATCCGTGGAGAGTTTGAGTGCCGTGTTGTTTCCAGCCCCATCCTCAACAACTTGTTCGGATGATGACACCGCAGAACTCTCTAATTTAAGAAGGAGAGAATAGGTGTCTTTGATTTTGCTACCGCTGAGACTTCCCATATTATTACTTTTGAAACAAAGATACTTATATGGCCAAAAGCAGGGTAAGCCGAAAGAGAATGTTTAGGGATTTCTCTAAAATTGATTCTAAATCAATACAAGAGAACGGCCTAAAGAACATATACTTACTGTACCTGGATGCCAAACAGAACTACGGATTGTCAAAGGGAGATGTAGAGTTCTTGTTTTTCATTTACGACCTGGAGTTCTGGACAATTGAGTACGTCGCCAAGGCTACGCACAGAGAACCGGGGTCTGTATCTAAACGATTAATTTACCCTTTGATACATAAAGGCTTGATATACAAGCACTTCGATAAACTATCCCCATCAAACTCTGTTGAGGATTTCTTCTTTAGGGATGAAACGAAGTATAACTACAGGGTGCGGTATGCTCTTTCTCAGCAGGGGCGCCTATTAGTGGCTAGGTTATACAGGAAGTTGCGTGGGGAAGAAACGATTAAGATTTCTTTGCACGACGAGCAAGGCTCATAGCGCTATTGGGGTCGCCTGATTCATGGGTAACAAGACGGAAGGGTGCGTCTTTGCTTGCTCCTGCGTGTGGTTTGTAGGCTCCTTTCATCAAAAAGTGACGGCCCCCTTCTGTCATCCAGTGGTATCCTTCTGGTGCTGGAACCTTAATGCTCTTGTTTGTTTTCTTGAGTTTCACGCTACAACAATTTGAGCAAAGTTAATAGATTTGTGCATGGCTAAACGTATTGAAGCGCAGTCGCTTTTCGTTAGTAAAAGCAAGAAACGGAGGAAGCATTCTAAGAAGGCGTCCACCAACAAGCATTCAAAGAACTACGCGAAGCCGTACAACAAACAAGGTCGATGAGTTTTTTATCTGACATAGAGCAAGTAGAGTTCTCTTCTAACGAATACGTAAAGGAGAATAGCGAAAAGAAGCAGATATACCTGCACCATACGGCCAGCGGTCCAAGTGGGGTTAGTGTGTTCCGCAACTGGGATGCTGATAGCCGCGGTCGGATTGCTACATGCGTGTGCATATCTAATACTGGAGCCAAGGAAGGCGACGGAAAGATTGTACAGGGCTTCTCCAGTAAGAACTGGGCGTACCATCTTGGCGTTAAACGTGTTGTGTTTGACGCATATGATATTCCTTACATTCCTTTGGACAAGTACTCCATTGGCGTAGAGATATGCGCATGGGGTCACCTAGAGGAAAAAGGTGGCAAGTTCTACAACTACGTAGGCCGCGAGGTACCTAAAGAGCAGGTCTGCGAGTTGGAAGAACCATACAAAGGCCACCAGTTCTACCATCGGTATTCCGATGCGCAAATACGCAGCGTAGAGAACTTGTTGCGTTACTGGAATGAATACTACGGTATTCCCATTGAATATAACCCATGGCAGATGTGGGACTTCTCTAAGAAGGCACTACAGGGTGAGCCAGGGCTATATACTCACAACTCTGTTAGAAAGGATAAGAATGATATCTTTCCACAGCCAGAAATGATTCAAATGTTAAAATCTCTTTAAGATGCCAGACCCAAAGAAAAAATACAGAATAGCAAGACAAGCCTTTCCAGGACGTACCTCTGGAGGAAGGAATGCAGAACAGTTCCCCATTACCGAAAGCGAACTTCGGGCTCTGGAAAAGGACTTGAAAAACAAGTACCGCATTAGGGCTGAAAGAGGACAACTTCGAAACGCTATGGAGTATGGTATGGAGCAGGCGGCTTTACAGCAGGAAGCAGAGGAGCAATTCCGCTCTAATTACCCAGATACGGTGACTATGGCTGAGAACTTTGGAAAAAGCGGTGCAGCCATGGACTACTACAATCCATTTGGAAGCAGTTTTAATCCTGCCGACTATCCAAGTGAAGAGGAGTATATTGGGGCCATGAACCAGATGGGTGGGCCGCGCGGTTACCGTGGCCAATTCAAGGACCACCCTAGATATGCTCCTGGAGTAATGCTAGACCCCGAATCCCTACCGCGTACCGACCGTCCATGGGACCCATACGGTGAAAACAGGCCAGGCCCCGGAGGAAGGGCAATGCTTCCAACTGTAAATATTACTGAAGAAGCACCCGTGTTGTTTGAAGGCCCGCGTGGTTTCGAATTCTCTACCTATCTAGGAGATGGCAAGTTTGAGAATAAGCCCATGGAAAATCCAGCAGAGTTTATGGAAGAACTGCGTCAGAGGGGACTTACTATTGAGCCAGCAGAAGAGAACCCATTCTTAGGCTTCCGCAAATGGCGCGTGGCTCCAAGACGCTAATGCACCCCGTCACTGTTATAAGTATTGTTTTTTGCGTACTTGTTATTATATTGGGCGTAATTGCCCTAATTGATGATAGATTTCGCAATTCTTAGTACAGCCCTAATGTGGGCATTTGTGTTGCTGGTAGCAGTCAGCCGTAATAGGAACGTCAAAGAATAGAAAATGTTCCGGGGGCTATGTGTAGAAGGACAGGACTACGGCGAGATACCCCCATATCTCAAGGCATATGCGGAGGACATCGTAAGGTTGCGCCTGGAGGCCAACCGAGAAAACTACCGCAACAAACCCCAAAAGGAGAGACCCGGCACAAAGAACAGCCTTCTCCTTGGTGAGGTATCGCGTGATTACTATACAGACTACGCAGGAATACTGGGAGAACTAATCGTTCGCCGGTATTTCGAGATAGACCCACGCTTTATATACTTCACCGCACAGACAATGATACAGACGCGCGGTAGCGATGGGTCCGATATAGAGGTCCATATGGTGGATACTCCGGAAGACCTGAAGGTAAACGTCAAATCTGGAGAGGGTACGCTCAAGGCAAACAAGCGCGCCGTTGACATAGGGGATTGCAATATGTATATATTCATACAGTTCCTATCAGAAAACACCTTTGCGCCCTACAAATTCAGCCAGGAGGACATACAACGCTGGGAGGTCAAGCACGCATACTCTTCGTACTACAATCTAAAAGTATAATGGGGTTCATTCGTTTCGCTGTAAAGTGGGTTGGTAACAACCTTGCGGTGCCGTTTTGGGTCGTTGGTCACGTTCATTTGAGTGTCAATGTATACGAGGATGTTGTAGAGATTGTTTCATCCGTAGGCATGAATGTGGTAGTACTCATTGCATTATGGTTGGACTGGAAAGATTCGAACAACACTTGACTTTCTGGTTTTTCTTTTGTAACTTCATACCGTCGTGAGGCAGGCGACAGACTGACTCAAGGACACAGTGTGTTGGTCAAAGACCACAACACACCAGTCCGACCCCGATAACGTAAGGCCCCACCCCGACGCTACTCCATGACAAGGGCCAATACTTTGTCCAAAAATTCCCAAAGCATATCTTATTAACAGAACTCTCCGGGGTATTTGACACTTTGTGGCCCATTCATTTTACACTTTGAGCCCCATCTTTTTTTAGATTGCACCACATCAAATCTTGAGCGTGGTATTAAACAGGGTGAACCGTAAAATTTTGTGAGAAATAAGTACCCGGGGGATAATAATATATCTTTGACCGCTGGCGCACGCACCCGAAATCGCGCCCACGCAGGCAGGGGGGTCGCCGAATTTTCAATTCGCCCCCAAGTTTTAGCGTTTTTGCCTTTCAATGCTACGCATTGAGGCGTGGGTTTAGGGGTGGGCAGTTGGTACAGCACCCCAAAAAGTCCCCCCACCTCTCTTGTAAACAAGAGCAATACACGCGCACACTATCCCCCTACGGGGCGAAGCCCTGCACAAGGGACAACACACCCACGCACTCACAAGGCCAAAACCGAACCCAATCGGAAAGGCCAGTCCTCGCGTATACGCGCATGCACTACGCCCTAATGGCCCCCCTGACAGGTATACTACGTATACCGTCAAATAGTTATTAGAAAAAATAATTTGGAAATGTGGAAAACTTATGCACTACCTTTGAGGCATCAAGCCGACCACGATGGAAGGCACTAACGAACACTCTCACGCTATGAAAGCACACGAAGTATTACAACGCCTTGAGCGGAAATTAGGAACTACGTTCCTTGTGGATTTCTACGAAGATTTCCAAGAAACCTATGCGTTCCAAAGCGCACAAAGGTTTAGCGCATCTATCCATGATGTGTACAACGAGTTGGGCAAGAACGCCATGTTCCGCCAAGAAGTCAAGGAGTTGGGTGCTTTGCACCTAACCCGTGGCGGACTCAAGAGCGCGATGGATGACTCCCTTCAGGAGTATGATTTCGGGCTGTTCTTTTTGGATAACCAAAACCCTATGAACCTTTAAGCCATGCGAGTTACTAACCTCCCACGCTACAAGCAGAACCTACGCATTGTCCATGAGGACAACATGGTGTATGTTCAGTCCTACGCCACTAAAGTGGCGATTATCAAAGACCACCGCCTCATTCAGTTGGGGTGGTGGAGTGTGACCACGCAAAAGCACATTAACTACGTTAGCCGAGAGTTGAACCTCAAACTAATTCGCAAGTGATGGACGGAAAAGCGTTAATAACGACCGACAACGCCCAAGGGTGGGAAGTTGTCTTGCGTAGAGTTAGTGCGCCCAATCTTTTGGGCACTAACCCTGCAAACCGCACCAAGCGTTTGATGCGAGGCAAAGCCAAAGCAGATGCGCTAGAGTATTCGTATGCAAGTCGCATAGACCGCAAGACGGCAAGAGCAACGGCACAACGAGCCGAACGCAGAGCAAAACGCAAGAACACCTAAAGGTGATTTTTGGCACGGCCTTTGCTGTGTATAACTTACTGACATTGGGCAATGGCTCAAGGGGTGGTGACCACACCCGAAAAACGGACGGCCTACAATGGGGTAGCCCATGTGTACGATGGTTCATGACCAAGCCGTTCTCAACGCAGACCAAAGTGGTATGCGCCTTAATTAAATCTAGATGCACGATGTACGATTTGATTTGTCTTTCAGTTGAAAACCCGATGATGGTAATGGGGTTAGGTTCAACAAGTGTGGTAGGAATTTCATTCCTCACGTCCGTATTATTCCCCACGAAAGAGCGCAAGTGATGGAGTTGATGATGGTATACATATTAGCCCCAATCTTTGGGGCTATGATTTCAGTCAAACTATTTTTAATTGCCGAATTATGGGAGTCAAAACGGAAATAGGGGCTATTCAAGAAGCCCTACATGCCTACTACAACACACGCAACGAGCGAGAGTTTGAGATGGCCGAGAAGTACCTTATTAAGGTACACAACAAGTACGGAACTATTGACATTAATATAATTAAATCGCTGTTGAACTAATGGGTATGTACACGATTCAAGACGAAAACAACGAGGTCTATTCAGACCTGATTTTCACAAGCATGGGTCATGCGAGTGAAGTAGCCGACATGTTGATGGAAACATGGGGCAAATACTATTGGGTAACGCCAATGCGAAGCATTGAGTACGATTCCCAAGTTGAGGCCATACGCCAAAGCATACAACAAGACCCCTATGCAATTAAAGGGTTAGAGTGAGTTTGGCACGGCATTTGCTGTGGATAATTTGTGAACATGGTGGAGTCCACACCTAAAACGGAATGCAGTTCCTACCGCCCGAAGTTGAATGCGTGAGAGTAAGGTTAACCTCATGGGTGGGTACGATGGTTCGTGACCAAGAACTGCACTAATAGCCGATGCGTGTACGGCTTTTGATACACGCAACATTCCGAACGACCAATGGAATATGTAGAATTTTCCGAAGATGTTACTGAAGTAACATTGCATGACGGCGAAGTGGTGGAAAACCCAAGCGAAAGCGATGAGAAGTTCGTTACGCTGTGCGAACGCATTTATGGGGATGACAAAATCGCCTACGAAAGGGATTGCGTTCACTACCATGAACTTTCAATATGTATGCCTCACGATGCCGATGATTCATGGGTATTGGATGATGATGGGTATGACCTTGTTGAAGTAGTAGGCCGTAGTGGCTATTACAATAGGGATAATTTTGACATTATCTACCTTGATGCAGGCTGTCACGAAGGCGAATACGCATTTGTTGAAGACACTGTGTCCGTTAACGGGCGAGATTTCCACGACTATGACATTGGCGATTACATTCACCTATGCGATTCTTGTGGCGATTACTTTGAAGATGGAGAGCCGTGCTGTGATTCCGATGATGATGAGTACACGACCGACTACCACAATGGTGTGCGACACGATTTGCGTAATTCCGAAACGAAGTTTAGCATTGGCTTTGAAGTTGAGAAGGAAGATTACGACATTCTCACCGAGCATACTGCAAACGAGTTTGCAAACAACACCATGTGGGCGAAGGAGAACGATAGTTCTTTAGGCCATGGTGGCTTTGAGTTGGTAAGTCCCGTTTACGATTTGTATGGTGATTCTTTAGAGAAACACCTAACAAAAACCATGTTGGCGGATGCAATAAACGCAAGTAAGTCAACAAGTTGTGGTGGGCATATCAATTTGGGTTTTGTAAACAAAAGAGCCTATCCCGACCAAGGTGGCTATGTGAGTGGTGAAGTTTTGTACCGACACATGAACGCATACGTTCCGCTCATCATTGCGCTGTACTACCGCCGGATGAATGCACGTTACTGCCGAGCGCAAGGTAAGGATGACTACAAGAGTGGGCAGAACAAGTACCAAGCGATAAACATTCGTGACCAATACATTGAGTTCCGAATTATTAGCGCAGTATCCACTACGACAAACCTCCTTTGGAGAAAAGATTTGTTCCGCATGATTTGTGAGCATATTGAGGATGGCGTAGTTGCCTTCAGCAACGACAAAGAGGCCGTAACCAAGTACGTTACACCCACCGATGTGCTACGTTTGTTGACACGCAAAAGCAGTACGCTTTACAAGCATTTGCGCAAGGTCTACAACGAGCAAGAGATGCTACGAGTTGTCACCATGTATGCACAAATTGCAGATGAGATGTACACAAGTTACAAGTTCACCAAGCATGGTGAAGGGTACATATTCATGCAGAGTTTGAAGGCATTGCAACGCCAAGGAATTTCCAAGGAGTTGGTAGTGACCACACACCTTTCCTCCATGCAGATGCTAAAGCGTTTTTGGGAAGTTTCCGAGTTTACAAGAAACCAACGGCCAAACATTAGCCATTTGGAAAAATGGAAAATAGAAACCGATGGTAAGCAAATAGCGGATGCTGTTGATGCTGAAAACGCAACAATAGGCAACGCCAACGATAGCCGTGACCAATTAATTTAATACCGAGCGAGTATGTGTATAGCCATTCTTAACAAGGGCAAGATGCTGTCCTATGACACCCTGCAAAATTGTTGGAACAACAACGATGATGGTGCGGGCATGTTGTACCTATCCAACGGCAAGTTGATTGCCGAGAAGTTTCCGAACGAGAACCTGATGAAAAGCCAAGAACGCTTTGATGAGTTCTACCAACGCTATTGCGACACGTTTGCGCAGTACGGCAACGCACCAATGCTGTTGCATTTCCGCATTGCTACGCATGGTAAGACACCCGAATACCTACACCCATTCATGGTGAGCGACCATGTGGGTCTTATTCACAATGGCGTAATACCAGGATTCGGTTCGGACAAATTCAGTGACACAAGTGAGTTTGCCGATATGCTGTCTACGATTACGTTCCCCAATGTGGGCACGTTAGACAATTGGTTCATTTCCGAGGCCATTCAAAAGTTTATTGGTGCTACCAACAAGTTGGTATTCCTTGATTCCTTTGGCGAGTTCCGCATATTCAACGAGAAGTTGGGCGAGTGGGTAGATGGTAGTTGGTTCAGCAACGATAGCCACCGAAACGCAGTCCGTTACCATGGTTCAGTTGCCGAAACGGACACGGACTACGGGTTCATGTACCCGGACTACGAAGTTGCGCCCACCCTGAACAAGTATTACTGCCCATGTTGCAAGGAAGATGTGGACGTTAGTTACAATGCCGAGTGCATGGAGTGTTACACCTACATAGATAACGCTGTTGGTGAGTGTTTGACGCTCATGGATTCGCAAGAGTACAAGGATTTGGAACGCGAGTACAACAATAGTTTCAAAAAGTACGGCTACCAAGATGATTGGTTCTAACCGAAACGCATTGGTAGTTGCTACCAATATGAGCCGAGGCGTTTATAGGGACAATTTCAAAATTGTTCGGATGAACGTGAGCAAAGTGAATGGGCGTACACGATTGGGTGTACCCTATTACGCCATGTTAAAGCGTGAACTGCGCAATGCAGACAATGCTTTGGAGTTGGCGAAAGACAAAGCCCACAAGATGGGTGGGCGTATGCAAAACGTGAAAGGCGTGGAACATTTTGTGTTCCTTGCCGAAAGCGTATTTGGATTGCGGATGAAAATAATTGAGCAACGCTAATAACAAAGATGATGGAAGCGTATTTGATGGTAGTACCTAACCCTGTTGTTGGGGATGGTAGTAAGGGGTTAATCAAAAGCCCAAACGAAGGCGAAAGCCAAACGGCTATGTTCCTTGTGTATTCCAATACCGAGAACAATGCAAAGGATGCATTCAGGAAGTACCTGAATATCAAGTGGTTACCTGATGGTACAAACGTGGTTCGTGTTGCGAACGATGACCGAGTGCGCAAGGAATGCGTCAAGGATTTGCGCGATGTATGCAACGAGGCAGTTTCCGAATTGAGTGATGCGGAGAAGGCAGTTGCCTTCCTTCAGGGCAAGAACATTCAGGCAACGATAATTCTCAACGACATTGGGCAAGAAGTAGTCCTGATGTGGGTGCCTGATGTAAACATTTGCGTGGAGTTGTCCGCAGATGAAGTACAAACACGGGCAAAAATGCACGATGGTACTTTGGTAGGCCAAGAAACCCATGTGCTAATCAAAAATTTCCAAGATGAGCAAGCCTAAAAATAGTGCAGTATTGAGCGAGGGTCTTGCCCTCGCCAATATGCACAACGATATAATTCAAATGCGCAGTCAAATTAATTTCTTGATTCGCTATGCCGACACCATGCACAATTCATTGGTCAAGCACGAAGCATTGGAGTTAGATGAGTGCGCAAAGAAAATGTGTAGTTCAATTCGTAAACTGATTAATACCCGCCGAGATGAGTAAGTTTTCACAAAGTTCAGCGTTCAAATGGAGTGCTGAAGATTTAGTATCAAATGCAGATAGAGCCATGATGAATGGACACATAGATGCGGATGAGTACAAAAACATTCGCATGATGAGTGACGATGACAAGTTGCTGTTTTTGGAGGCCATGGTTGAGCAATTTGAGGAACACCTCATGGAGTACGTCAACAACGAGATATACTCAGCCATTGTAGATAATTTTAATACGTCAAAAACATGAGTAAACGAAAACCTAGCATCTTGCTAGAAGTAATAGCATTCTTAATCATATACGGCAGTCCGTTCTTTGTAATGTACATGTTCGTTAATTGGATACATGGATGCGTATTTGACTAACTATGGTAAATTTTCAACGTAAAAACAAAACCTTTGGTGAGTGGGTGCTATACATACATAGCACCTACTACGCCAACAATAGCATGATGGACAAGGCGTATGCAAAAATTATTGCAGACCACTTGTGTAAATCAAATTAACACACTACATTGCAGAGCAATTAAATTGAAAACTATGGAAAGAGTAATGAATATCAAAGGCAAGGACTATATGCTAGTCCATGGCCGATTGGATATATTCCGAACCGACAAGAAGTACAACGGCTATTCGCTAACGACCGAGTTGGTACACCTAAACGATGACAGTTGCGTAATGAAGGCAACGATTGCGGATGCTAACGGCAACGCAGTAGCAACGGGCTATGCCCAAGAAGATAGGGGAAGTTCCTACATTAACAAGACCTCATTCATTGAGAACTGCGAAACCTCCGCATGGGGGCGCGCATTGGCGAACCTAGGCATAGGCATTGACACGTCCGTGGCGAGCGCAGACGAAGTTAGTTTGGCGATAGCCAAACAGAACGCTCCAAATTCTAGCGCGACAAATGACGTGGGGGCGCAAGATTTATTGGAACAGTCGTTGTCCTACATAAAAGAAGGCAAGACCAAACCAGAACGCAATACGCGATTCACTCAGGTCATTAAGAAATACGGCACCAACCTTACGGATGAACAACGTGCCTCTTTGCAATCCGCTGTTTCTAAATCATGAAGTGGTTCAAAAAGATAGTTGAGCGCACAGGCAAAGAGTACTTGTCCTATTCCTCCCTAAAGTATGCCCTTCAAGACATGGCTCTCTTTGAGTTGTACATGCAAGGCAAACTAAAGAAGGAGTCGGACGCCCTCACATTTGGAAGTGCTTACGATTGCCTTTTGTTTACACCCGAAGAGTTTGACAAACAGTTCTTTGTCTTTGATGACCGAGGAATAGTCAACGAACTAGGGGGTAAGAACCCGCGTGCTACTAGCAAGTACAAAGAGTGGAAGGCACAACAAGATGAACTCTCAAAAGGATTGTCGCTGTTGTCTGCTGATGATTATCAAACGGCAATAGATATGATTACACGCTTGGAGGATTCGGGTGTGCTGAATATCTACATGCAAGGAGAATACCAAGTGGAGTTCCTTAAGGAACTTGAAGTCGGAAAGCACAAGGCAGTACCCGTGCGTGGCTTTCTTGATGTACTTGGGGATGGATTTATTACCGATAGCAAAAGCACCCGAAGCGTAAGCGGGTTCCCGCGTGATGTTAGATGGTTGGGCTACGATGTTCAGGCATTCTTGTACACTACCGCGTTTGGGATGGGTGACTTCTATTGGGTCGCGCAGGAGAAGGCTTACCCCTATCTGCCTGCGGTATACAAAGCATCGGAGGAAACCCTTGTCTCCGGCAAACGGAAAGTTGAAGAGGCATTGAACCGCATTGAGTTGTTCTTTGCTAACGAGCAACAATCCAACACATACTATATACAAGGGGAAATCTAAATCAAAACACATGGACGAAAAGAAAGATGTCTATATGGGTTGGGTAGGTGAAAAGAAAACCTACGACTCGGGGGTACAGAAGTATCCCATTCAGTTTCGCGCTGACCAATTGGAGGAGATGAAGAAGTATCTTACCGCCAACGGTAGCGTGAACATTGACTTCGTTATCAAGACTGACGGAGGTGCTTTCATGAGCGTATGGAACCCACGTCATCCTGACAACGCTAAGTATGCAAACAGTAAAGCCAATCAAACGACAAAGGCCGCGCCTACTGCCGGCAATGATTTGCCGTTCTAAAGCATAGGTGAGTAAGAGTGGGAGGTCGGTATACCTTTTCCATCGTCGTGCCTCCGGCCCCCACTCCCTCACTTCTTTACTGTGGAATACAATAGCGACTTCAAATACGACTTGCGCATCGGTCAGATGAGCGAGATAATTATTGGACAACTCCTAACCAATAGGACCGTGGAGGTGAAGATGGATTTTGAGGTACACAAGACGGGGAATTTCTATATCGAATATGAAAGCCGAAACAAACCGTCAGGCATTGCCAATACCGAAGCAGACTATTGGATACTGATTGCCGCGTCCGAGCAGGGCGTGCGACACCGAAGTGAAGATGTAATCGTAGAAGAAGAAGACATCTTATACTTCTTGACTATACCAACCGAGCGACTAAAGCATCTATGTAGAACTAAGTATGAGCGCATGGGTGTTCCAGGGGGTGATGCAAACACCTCCAAAGGAGTGCTCATTAAAGCAATCAACCTGCTATGAGTAGACAAGAAGCACAATTCATGCGACTTGCCCAGGCGTTAATACGCAAGCACTATAGGTTTGGACCGCAACGCAGAGCCGTTGCAGCCAAGATGTATGTGCGTTGGCTAAATCGCAAGAAAGAAAATGAAGGATAGTGTACGTAGTAATTACGTAATTAAAAAAAGTAAAACGACCAACGAATGGAAACTATTGCGAAGAGGGATACCGGTATTTCACGGAACAAAAGAGGGGGTGGAAAACTGGTACCAAAGAGTAGTCTTGCCCAACAATCCGATATTCTAAAGATACCCGTAGCGGTATACGGAACACTCAAGCAGAGGTTCGGAAACCATGCGCTGTTAGAAGACGCGCTGTTTGTTGGAGAGGGTAAGACCAAGGACCGATACCCATTGGTGATACGCGAAAGCGGACTACCCTTTCTGCTGAAGAAAAGAAACAAGGGGTATCAAGTATACGTTGAACTGTACTTGGTAGACACGCCAACCCTATCTAAACTAGATATACTAGAGGGACACCCCGCTTGGTACAAGCGAGAGAAGGTGCCCATCATTATGCCGGACAACGAGAACGAACCCGTTGACGCATGGGTATACTTTGGTCCTAAAGAATACGATGAAAACCAGGGGTATTATGAACGGTATTAAGTACTTCGTAGAGATAGGCGCTTGCGACTTCGACAACTTAGTTGAGTTGGCCAAGCACGGATGGGGAGGCATTGTTGTGGAGCCAATTAAAGAATACTATGACCGCATTCCCAAGTACGACGGCGTAGCCTACGTGAACGCAGCGATTGATACAAAGGAAGGCAACCGAACCATGAACGTATTCAAGCAGGAGTATGTGGATAAAGACCACGACTTCGCAGGCATGAGTTCATTCGCTGAGTACACCAAAGAGGTGAACCGCGACAGGGTTGCACCGCGCACAGTGCCAACGATTACCTACCAACAATTGCTAGAGCGTAACCCTATACCGCGTGTCGACTTTTTGAAGATTGACACCGAGGGACATGATTGGAAAATCTTGCAGACAGTAGTATTCGAGGGGCCGTTGCGACCAACGGTTATCAAGTTTGAATACAAACATTTTCGCTCTATCAAGGGGGAGATAACAAACTTCCTGGAAAGGATGAACTACTTGTCTTACGTGGAGAACGACGACATGTATGCCATATCTAAATCCGTATCGTAGTGGTGCGCGTTTACTACGATAGGTTCACTTCCATAGGAAAAAACAATGGCTCCCAATGGAAGCGCATAGTGAAAGAGTTTAAGACGGCTAAAGAGGCGCAAGACTTTGCCCGAAGAATTGTATTCACAATCATAGTAAAAAATGTAACAATTGATTATCATGCCAAACATTTATGACAAGCAAATAGAAAAAGATGCAGTCATGGTATACGCAGAACTGAATGGCGTAGACTGGAAAGAACTGTACACCAAGACAAGAAAACGAAATGTCGTAGAGGCGCGCTGTCAGATATGGGCGTACCTACGGCAGAACACCAACTTCCGCATCAGTCATTTGGGTGGGATGTTTGGTCGCCACCACGCTACGGTTATTCACCAATACGATGTACACAAAAAGAACATGGAGTTCTTGAAGAGTTCACGTGTGAACGCAAGGGTGAATGAGCAGTACGCTACAACGTATGACCAGGGTCGAGAAACCCTGGACGGCATATGGAAAAACGATGAGCCAATTGCTTACACGCATCGCGTTGTTTTGTTAACCAATGGAGCGCCTAATTGGACCTTCCATGAAATTGAAACAGTAGAAGAACTATGATTATTTCCGACAAGTACAAGTGCATCTTTATCCGTATTCCAAAGACGGGTAGCACAACGGTAGAGCAGGCACTGATTGCCAACGACCCTGATTGCATCAGGTCCAACAACGAGCAGCCTCCTTATGGCCACTACTGCGCCTCGAAGGTGCGAGAGATGGCGGGTGAAGAAAGGTGGAGTACGTACTACAAGTTCACATTTGTACGTACACCCTACGATTGGTTTGTCTCCAACTACAAAGACCACTGCCGATTCATTATCGACGAGGGCGATGTTGCTAAAACAACCTGGGCAATGCTCAATGAGAACCGCACACTACCGCCGTTCAAAGAGTCTGATACTGAGGGCGTTGGGATTCTCGATGGAGCAATGGCGTTGACGCTGTTAAGCATGATGCAGTTTTGGTGGCACGGTGACTTCATGCCCGGAGGCAAGCACGGCAACGTGGTACAGCAAACATCTTGGATAGATGAGGAACTAGATTTCGTTGGGAAACTAGAACACTTTGACGACCATTGGTATGACATTTGTATGCGCATCGGGTTCCCGGTAGACTATAACCCAGGACGCCGTAATGCTACGCCTCCAAAGTTTAAGCAGATTAACATCAGCCCGCAGGCAAAGTACCTGATTCAGGCAGCATACCGACAGGACTTTAGAAAGCACTACCCCACACTGTTTACGTAATGTATCAGGAGATATACTATTACACAGTCGATGTAGTATATCAAAAGAAAGGGAGGTACAAAAAGCCAATGGTATTTAGGGGGTACAACCTCCATACTATATCAAGGGCAAAGGATATGGCATCCCTAAACCGATGTACTAGCGCAATCGAGCAACTCAAAAGCCAAGTGGGAAAGGGCGGAACGATTATGACCTTTAGGGTATTTAATGTGAAGGAAAGAAAAACAATAGGGGTATCATCCTATTACAAAGAAGAAGACTACAACAATGAGTTCGGGTGAAATGATTACAATGTTTGTGGACATCAAGGACACAAGCAAACCCTACTACATCACGCTTGATTCAGCGTTGGGGAGAATACGGGAAGGCAAAAGCCAGACAGCAATATCCCAACTGCGTGATGGAAACACGGCATTAAAAAAGAAACTACCCGTCGCGCTGTTCTCTGGCGTGTTCTCCGGGAGAAAGGACGACCAAATAGAAGGGCATAGTGGCTACATTATCCTGGACTTTGACCACATAGATGTTCAGGATTACAAGTCACTACTTGGTACGGATGAATATATTAAGGCATGTTGGGTGTCTCCATCGGGAGACGGGCTCAAGGCTTTGGTAAAGGTCTCCAACCCCGAGCGTCACCGCGACCACTTCCGTGCACTGCAATCCTACTTCGATAGAAACTATGGCCTGGAGGTAGACCCTTCGGGAATCAACGAGTCACGCGCCTGCTTTGAGAGTTACGACCCAGACATTATTGTGGTCGAGGAACCCAAGGTGTTCGGGCACATGGTGTCAGAGGGCGCCCCCCAACAGCAAGAAGTAAAGAAGCACGTCCACACCGACTACGACAAGATTGATATCGTAGCGCGCATGATACGTAAGGCGGAGGATGGAACCAAGCACATCACACTTTTACGCGCTGCCATTCTATGCGGAGGATACATTGCTGCCGGCCGTATGGAAGAAGATGAGGCCGTCCGTGTGATGACCAGAGAACTAGAGCGTCGCGATAGCATTGACGACATGGAGCAGGCGCGCCGTACTATGGCCGACGGGTTGCTCCAGGGCAAGATGATGCCCATCCGAGAAATCATTGACGACGAACAGCACATTCGACGCGAAATGAAAATCTTGGACGGTGACATGTCGTTCATATCGTCGGACGATAGTGACCAGGAATGGATTGAAAAGTTTGCCAAGGGAGAGATACCCAAAGGCCTGACTACGGGCATGGCACAACTAGACCAATACTATCTATTCAAGAAAGAGTTCACCATTATCAACGGCCATAGCAACGTGGGCAAGACAACCATGGCGCTGTACCTGATGGTTACATCGGCCGTATTGCACGGGTGGAGATGGATTATTTACTCGTCGGAGAACAAAACTGCAGCAGTTAAGATGCGCTTGATGGAGTTCTTGGTTGACATACCCATTGACCAAATGCACTACGAAGAACGCGTGGCTGCATTCCGTTGGGTGAACAAGCACTTCACTATCGTAAGCAACGACCAAGTGTACAGTTACACGGACCTCATTGTGTTTGCCGAGAAACTCATACGGCAAGAACATTACGATGGATTCCTGGTGGACCCATACAACTCACTAAAGATTACGGTATCTAAAGGCCGTGACATCTCAACGCATGACTACCACTACGAAGCAGCATCAGAGTTCCTGACCTTCAGTAATACAAACAACATCGCTGTTTGGGTTAACACTCACGCCATAACCGAGGCGATACGTAGAAAGGGACAAGACGGTCTTCCGATTGCTCCGTTTGCAGAAGATAGTGAAGGAGGCGGCAAGTGGGCCAACCGCGCTGATTCCTTCCTGACGTTCCATAGAAAGGTGCAGTCACCAGAGTTTGACATACGCACACGGATGGAGATTCACGTGCGCAAACAACGCAACCAGGAAACGGGTGGCATGCCAAGCCCGTATGACAACCCGGTCTTGATGCAAATCAATAGTTCAAGAACGGGGTTTGTTGGTGTGGGAACAGGACAAAAATGTTTTCAACCATACGCTTTGAATACTAAACTTCTTAACTTACATTAGTATGTGGAAAGAAATGACTATCAAGAAATTGCGCTACATCTACCGAAGCCGCCGTCACTTAATCAGTTTTATGCGGGACGTCACTATGCAGTACGAACAAAACATAAGGCGGAATACTGGAAGAACATTGAGTGTGCGCTTGAGGCGCATGACAAGTTCACTATGGAACGATACTCGATACATGTTCGCTACAATTGTCGCTACGATGTTGACAATGCTATATGTTGCTGTAAATTTCTTGCTGATTATCTTAGAAACAACGGGTATGTTGTTGATGACACTCCGAAATATTTCACGGAGCAAACAACACGATTCGACGACACAGTAGAGAAAAACACTTTTATAGCAAGCATTCGGGGTTATGGATATAGAATCATTGAGCAAGGCATACTTCACAGCGACATCGAGAATGCAATCAGCAGCGACACAACTGTACGAAAGCCTGCACGACGAACAAGGAAATCCACGAACCGACGGAGAAAGACTTCATAACACTATCCGAAAGTACAAGCGCGATATAGACATGGAGTTTGACATGATTCGCGCTGCCCTACTGGAGCACTATGACGACATTAGTTTACCTTGACGGACTGAGTGGCATCAACTACCACAGGTTGATGACCCCTTTCATTAGACTCAAGGCGGAAAGCGGAGTGCCCGTGCACTTCTTTCAGAACCTCGACGACATGAAACAATGGGACCTGTCAAACATTGACAACCTTGTTGTGTCTAGGCGCTGTGCGGTTTCTGATTACGCGGAGTTTAAGAAGTACCTAAAGTCTAACAACGTTAAGTTGATACTTGACAACGATGACTATTGGGAACTAGCAAAGGACAACCCTGCGTACAAGTTTTACAAGAAGATAGAATCCAAGAACATCCTTAGCACAATCAAGATAGCCGACGAGATATGGACGCCGTCTGCTTACCTGATGGAAAGGATGAAGCGCATCAATCCGGATGTTACAATAAGGGTCATACCCAACACCGTTCACCCAAACGAAAAGCAATGGCGCGACCCGGAGAAAGATGAGAACACTTCTGGCAAAGTTCGCTTTGGATTCCTGGGAGCGAACGGACACCAGGAGGATTTGAAAATGATGGGCATGGACTTCGACGGGTACGAGTTGTACTGCATGAACCTGATGGACTACCCGGAGATGCTCAAAGCAAAGCACGTAATGAACCCGTTGGACATACACCAATATGGAGAACTCTATAAGTTTTTTGACGTCTCTCTGGCGCCCCTACGTAACACAAAGTTCAACCGCTGTAAGTCTGAACTGAAGGTTGTGGAGGCTGGCTATACAAAGACGGCTATCATTGCGAGCAACACAACGCCATACAAGCAGGCCATCATCCACGGAAAGACAGGGATTCTGTGTAGTTCGCCTGGCGAATGGAAAGAAGCGGTCAGCAAGATGACGATTGAAAAAGCAGAAGACCTGGGTAATAATCTATATGAGTACTGCAAGGAGCACTACGACCTAGGGAAACTAAACGAACAGCGACTGCTTGGCCTAGGGGCGCAGAAGTCTCCAGGCCAATAGCGCACCCCCAACAAGTATCCATAGGTAGAAAGACCAACGGAATATCTTGTGCTCTTCTTTGTATACAACCTGCTCAAAAGGAACCTCTATAGTCCGAACAATTGTGTCGCTGTCGCACCCTCCGTCAATGATGAGGGTGTCATAACTGCGCATAATCTTTACGCGGAACTTATCCTTGACTATCTCTACCGTGTCCACCTGCGAAACGGTCACCGTATCCTTGACAACAATCGGTTCGGTAACAACCGTGTCCGTGACAGTTATCGTCTTCGTTGTCAGTAGTGTTGGGTCCTTCTTGATTGCTTGTTTGAGCATCCATTCTGGAGAGCACCCAGAAAGTATAAGGGTGACAAAAAGCAGGGTGAGGCATTGCAGTTTCATTTACAATGCAAAGGTAAAAATCTATTGGAAAAATTGCATGTATGAAACAAAAACTCCCCAGAAAGAAAAGAACATGGCTCCGTAATTGTAACTAGCCCGGTTCGCTCTTTCTGCCTCAATGGTCATGCGAAAGGAATGAGTGGCAAGAGAGTCGGCAACGTGGCGCATGCCAGTAATGTTCATGCGTAGGGTGTCCATGTCTGCGCGCATGGCAATGAACTTGTTATTCATTGCAGTCGCCTGCTTCAATGTCATGATGACTAGGGTATCCTTATCCTCGATTCGTTGAATCGGGTAGGATTGCGAGAATATCAAACTGCTCTGTAGGAGCAGAATCATACTTAGTAATAACCGCATTGTATGCCTCTTTAGTCTGTTGAACCATGACCTCTAGAGTTTCTTTCTCTTGGACCAGGATTTCATTGGCCTCCTCGAGGACTTCTATTTGTTCGCGCATCTCGACCACTGTCTCCTTCACGACATCGTCTACCTTGGCTGATGCCACGGTAAGTTCTAACATGTGAGCCTTGGACTGCTCAATCAGCGCATCGACGTCATCAACCGCAGGCGCGTTAGAGGTTGGAACACTTGCTGATAATACAAGCGTGGCAAAAACTAAGAAGACTGCGGGATGGGTTTTCATTTGACCAAAGTTAACATTTCTATCTTGCTGATAGAGTAGGCGAGAGCGCTGTCCGACCTGCGGACATGGCCCACAAGTTTGTCTACCTTAACCTCCAGTTTGTGGCGCTCGTCGTTACACATATCCATACTGTGAGAGTGGCTTGTTCGGATGTCCACATAGAGATATCCGATGCAAACAATGACCAAGAACAGCAATCCCTTTACGGGGTCCTTGCTAAACTGCTCAAACGAAATTGGTGGTTTCACTTCTTAGCAAACTTCTCTATGCCGGAGATTGAAAAACATCCGAGCGTTACTATCACAAACGAATTATATACGTACTCATTTAAGGGAAGTTCCTTTCCAAATGCTCCGGTCACAAGGTCTGCAACCATCACAAGTACCATCACGGCAAACGACAAAGCGCCAAGGATATTCTTTTCGTTATAGTCGTTGCTGTTCTTGAAGATTTCTTTCCAACTCATGCCACAAAAATAACAGAACCAAGCCGGGATTTGGGGCGCGAATTAGTCTATGTATGGTAAGTCAAGGTCAGGAGAAATGTCCCATCCCTTTTCACGAATCTCTGTATTAATCACTTCGTCTTCGTTGTTGAAGTCGGTAATGTAATAATACTCTGAAGGATACTCTCTAAACTTACGAACAAGGTCTCTATTGACTCTTATCATGTTGTCCCACATCTGGTCAGTGTTCATCGCTTCCGCTGTTGAAAGCAAGAACTCGTAGCCCTGGCGTATCTCATCTAGCGTTTGAATACGATTGACCTTGCTTGCGTCATCAAGTTCTTCGTAAGGAACGTCTATGTTGACATCCTTGAGGTTGTAGTGAAACTGTTGGGCAATGTTGACCTTATAGTCTCTCATGAACATGCCGCCTCCAGCGACAACGAGGTCCCCTAATTCAAGTTCGCCATCAATATATTTCTGCTCTAATTCGCGGGACACGTAGCGAAGGCTAGGGGGAACGGCAAGTTGCTTGAGCACATAGCCTCCCGTAGTGTTGTCGTACTCAAGATTGTCTGTATTGTATACGTGTTTCTTGAACCAGTTTATGTCGTCATCTTTGGTAATGGGCTGACCGTATTGGTTCTTCCCTTCTTTTATGTTGATGACAAGGTCGGCAGCCATGTTGAAATCAAGGGCATCTCCGGCAATTCCGGCCAACGCCTGGGCTCTAGACATTCCGTCTCTACCATAGACAAACGAAACCACTTCATCATAAGGGTCTTCACTTGTCATGTTGTAGAAATAGAGCGTGCCATCAGGGTCCATTCCCTTACACACAATGTTGCTACCGCGCATCCACTCCGGAAGTACAAACGGAACACCTCTAACTTCAGTGCCCAACTTTACAAGCGCCTCCTTGTCTGAATCATCAAACTCATCTTCGTCGTCCAGATAGGAGCGAAGCAACGCCTGCCCGACATACATGTACGCTGTTTTGTTTATGGCTTGCTGGGCGGTGAGGGCCGCCAACGAACGAACTCCGTCACGCAAATAGGCGTTTCTTTGAGACGTACTCAGCGTAGAGTTGTTCATGCCCTCCGAAATGTCGCGGATTGCATTTACATATATCATGCTATAACTACGCCAAGCCTCCAAGCGGAAAGACAGGAAGTCTCCCAAAAGTGGGTTGGATAAAATGACGGACCTCAACCCGGGGTGAATCCGACTAACGGTTGGGAAGTTCTGCTTGATACGCTCTACCGTAACCTTATCAACCTCAGCCTTTTGTGCTTCGGTCAATTGAGAGTAGGACTTTCCTTCAGGGTTGAAGGCCATACGCTTGGCAAAGTTTTCCCTCTTTGCTACATAGGCAACCATCTTTGTATAATCGTCAATGGCACCATAGTGATATGCCATTCGACGGTCCGTATCCTTTAAGCCTTTTGTTTTTTGCTTAACCCATGACCAAGCGTCACCGACGTTTTCACCCTCATACATCTTGAAATAAGACTGACCAATGTCGCCAACCAGCGCCATGTCTACAGAGCCACCAAGCAGTCCATATGGAGCAACACGCTCTTCTATCTCGCTCCAGTATGCGTCATACTCTCCGGTAAACAATTTCTTTGCTCTGTTCTTTAACTCGACCGCGGCATTTACTTTTGATGCAGATGGACCAATCGTTACTGGGAAGACCCCGTTTGTAAACAAGAAATACCAACCGCCCATAATGTTCTTTCTCCAGGTAGGAAGGTTTCTAAGTACGGAGTTACGGCGAAGTTGCAAAAGGATTTTGTAGTAAACATTTACTACTGGACCCCATGCTTTGTTTGTATCGGCCATGTACATTGCCGACATCTTTAGGGCGTTCTTAAAATCCGTTAAGACATATCTACCAACCAGTGGGGACGAGGCATCTGTAATCTGGCTGTAATTGCTCTCGATTGTATTTGCTATATCGTTAAGCACTTCTGTTGCAGCGGCGTCTTGCTCTGCGCGCGTGCCATTCTTGGCTCCTTCCTGAGTGTATCCGCGTAACGCCTGAGGCACTTCATCAATAGCCTTTATCTCTAAAGCAAACTGAAGGAACGTCGCCATGTCAATCGGGTATTCAAAGGCAATGCTAGTTTTCGCCGTTGCGTCCGCTCCCCTTTTTTTAAATACAGCGGCGCCGTTTCGAACCTCAACAAAATTATTGCTATCAATATCCGTAAACGCTTTTATGGCTTCCGGCGATAGGATTACCATTCCAATATCATTGTTCAATGCCACCTCGTTGACAGTGTCAGCAAACTGATACTTCTGTGATATCTCAGCAAGCGAAGTAATAGTAAGAGCCATCCGGTTGTATGGGTCCTTCACCTCGCCGAGCAACTCACGCAAACTTTCTGGAAGGTCTTCGCGCTTGGTAAACTTGCTAGACGGAACGCCCGTAGGAGAGCGCTCCACTTTGAAGTCTGGACCAGCCTTTTTTGCTGGCAATTCTTTTGTTATGTAGTTTACTGCGCGACGAGTGGCCGCTGCGTGGCGCTCCACATATCCCTTTGTTGCTGGGCTTGTGTAGTAGGCAATGTATGTTTCTCTTGATATTGGAGAGTTGCGGTCAATTCCGTTAGCCTCCATCCATGCTTTTGGAAGACGCTTCTGTGCTTCATAGGCGCTGTCTGCTTCTCCCAGCATGTACCCCTGAGCCAAGTCTTGAACAGCCTGCTGGTACACTTCAGGCATTTTTTTAATCCGGGCCTGCATCTCCATATCGCGGTCCAGGAAATATGCGTACGCGCGAGTGCCGTAGAATTCTCTTTGGGAAGCAATCTTCTCCCTTAGTTCTGGGTTTAGGTTTGAATAAGCAGGGTTGTTTGCCAAGTCCCTCTGGAAGTGTGCGTGCACCCGGGTCTTAATGAACTCAGCATATTCTGCCATTTTCTTTTCCTTGGCAGTTCCCTCTCTTAATTTTTTAATCGCAGTATTTCGTTTGCGCTTTGTTTCACCAAACCAATAATCATCTAGCAAGGGCATCGCTGTTTGCAATTCCTCTTCGCTCATGCTCTTAATAACCTTGGATAGGGCTCGATTGTAGATTCTGTATCGGTTAAGAACCGGGGAGTTGCCCGATTCAAAAGCCTCGACGGCTACCTGCATGCCCCTGGGTAGTGAAGAGAAGGGCTTGTTAACCCATCCCTCTAATTTTCTTCGAACCCGGTCACTCAGCGCGTCCCATGCGGTCTTTACATTACGAGTGAAAACCGCCAGTTTTCCTTGGGCGCGACGGCGCTCGTATTCCATGCCTGGCTCGTCTTCTATTCCAGCACGGTTGACCTCTTGCATGTCTCCGCCTACTACTTCGTCACCCTCAAACTGAACGCCTCCACGTTCTACACGCTGGAAACGGGCGCCCTTGAGGCTCGTTGGGATTGAAACAGCGCGGGTGGTTCCGCCTGCACGCAGCACGCTGGCCGTACCCTCAAGAACATCTACCAGTTCCTGAATGAGAACCTCTTCTTCAGCGTTTGCTATAAGCGTATCCAACGCTCGGCCAAAGCGACCATAGTTTGCAAATGATTTGTTTGTCACCCCCACCTTTCTGAGCATGCGACCAATGAGTTGCAAAGCAAAGGCGCCGAAGTTGGCCTTCTGCAATTGCACTCTGTTGCCGGCAATGCGGGATGCCAACTCAACCATAAACTCCTCGGCCTTGATGTCTGCATTATCGTAACGCTTTACAAAGTCGTTGAGGTCTGCAATGTTGAGGTCGGACATGCGCTGTACAATCAGTTTTCTGAACTGATTAAAGTCAGCCTTGCCCTCTGGGCTATTGAAAAATTCTAACAGCGCGTTGTGTGATAGTTCGTGGAAGCCTGTTCCCATGGGGCTTTGGCGCTCCCTTAGTCCGCGCGAACCAAATACAGAATCATACTGGGACTTGTTTTCCGAACCAAGCAACAACTTTAAAGCAACGGCCTTGTACTGCTGTTTCTTTTGTCCAGTTCTTTGGGGAGTATATTGAATGGCGCCAGCGGACCCAGCAGGTCCAACCTTTTTGTATCCCTCCTCTGTGAATGCAACATAGAAGTGTGGAGCCTCATTTAGTCGGTCACTCTTTATCGTTCTGTCTGCATACAGCAGTCTTCCGTTCTGGTCACGGATTGCCGTGTCTGGGTCAATCTCAACCTCGGCACCAATGTCTCTTCGGAAAGTCTCCGAGTTGCGCAGCATCGAATCAAAAGCCTTTCGCTCTGTGGGCGTCATTCTTTTGTACAACTCTGGCAACACGGCCATGTCGTCTGCATCATAGAGGTCTACGTAACCTCGTTGAGCGATACGTCTAAGGGCATCGTCATCGCTAAGGTTTCGGCTAGTCAAAGAAGTCTCTGGGTCTGCTCGCTGAAGCATCAAAGCCAAAGACTCCTTGTTGCCATCTGGAATATCTAATTCTAACCTGGGTGCTGGAACGCCGGCAGGCATTTGCCCAGCCTCTCGCTGTACTACTTCTTCTTGAAGTTCTTGAACATCTCCACTTGGACCAGGCGCTTCTTGGCTTCCTTCAAAGTCTTGTACTCGCCCAAGTTCTTGCCCGACTTGCTCTGGACCTGGTACTTGTTTTTTCCCTTGATAATCATATCCCTTTCGTACTTTGCTAAGTTTAACATTGTGCTTTTCTCGGGCCTTATCAACCGCCTCCACAAATTCTTTACTGCGGCGCCCGTTTCGAGCATCATTGTACCTTCGCACAAGGTATTCCATCCCCGCTTTAGGGCCGTCTTCTTCTATTCGAGTGCGAACATCTTGAGGAAGCGCCTCCGACTCTGCTATTTCAGCAAAAAATTCTGGCGTCACACTTCTGGCGCTCAGGTAATCAGAGGTTCTTGTTTGTGTTCCAGGGGTGGCGTTGCTTTGCTGGTCTCTAACGGCGTTCATCTGGTCGGTAAGCCTAGCACCGAGTTCGTTAATCTGCTCTTGAGCAACGCGTATTACCTCTGGATTCTCCTCTGCTTCAAGGCCTGCTGCGAGTTCTTGAATCTCCGCAACAGTCTGATTCATCTCAAGAACCTGAGTGGGCGTGGCGCCAGCCAGGGCCTGCTGGTTGGCAAGAAGTATCTCGTACTTCTTTTCTCGAAGCGCAGCAATCTCTTTTTTTAGTTGCCGTCTTACATTAGGATTTTTAGATTCTTTGCGAGCCTGCTCTTTAGCCTTAATGTCTCTGTTGATTCCGATGACTTGACCGTTATCTACCGTATAAGCAAGGGGCGTTGTGGCGCCCGCAAACATAGGCGATTGTCTTACAAATGCAACATAGGCTGCTTCGTTCTGTCCCCTTGGCTTTGGCGTCGTCGCAAGCGTAGTGACAGCACCTATTCCTCCGCCTGGCGCTTCTGCAGCAAACTCTAAAGAAAGGTTGTATAGTGATGGAAGTTTTCCAGTGGAAAGGCTTGCAATTGTTTCTGTACCAGCGCCAATTGTGCCCTGCTTTAACACCTCTTTTCCAGCCCAGCCAGCAATTTGCCTAGTGCTCGGTGACCCAGCGAGTGCGCTGGCGCCAGCGCCACCAGCAAGGACGGCAACAGAAGCGCCTCCGCCGGTGATAAGGCTTCGCAAAATAGCATCTTGGTGGGCTTTGTCGGCAAGGCTTTTGTTTTCCGTTAAGGCAGCCTTAATTGCTTCAGGGTCGTTGATGTCTACACCTTGTTCCACCAAGACATCCATTATTGTGTTACCATATTCGGCAACACCATACGAGGCTCCAATGCCACCAGCAGCAGCAAAGAGTGGAATGCCCGCGCCGGTGACCGCTCCAGCGCCTCCGCCGGCAAGCGCGCCAGCAAGAACTTTTTCTGGCTGTTCTTTTGCGGTAAGGGCCATTGTCAAGGTAGACTCAAAAAACGTTCGACCCGCATCGCCAATGTATCCGCTAAAAGTTTTGTCGTCCGGATTCTGATACAGAAAGTCTCCCGGTCTTTCCTGGTTCATTTCAATAACCCGGTTGTACGTAGCAATCTCTTCCCAGTCTGGGAACTCTTCTGCCAACTCATCGTTTCGCGCAGCCATAGCGGCCTGACGATTCCAAGCGCGAGTCATGGCATAGTCACCGCGGCCATCGTTTAACATTTCCCTGGCATCCCTTCCCTCATAGAATTCGCCGGCGGTGGCGTATGTCTCGTTTATGTTTTCACTTAGGGTTGGGTACCGTATTGCCGTCTCCTCCATGAACTCTTCTTCGGTCATGCCCTGGGGAATTCTGCTTCTCCAGGCTTTCTCCGGGTCTCCTTGGCCCTCCCAGTCGAGCCCTTCCGTGACTTCGCCTCCGTAAGTGGCCGCGTGTTTTGCTGATGCAGTTTTAAATTCTGCAAACGTTAATGGCGTTCCGTCCGTATCGTAGTACTTGTATTCGGTAATTAAGCCTTCGTTGTCGACAACCATGTATGGCCCCCTGCGCTCGGCTTCCATTTCTTTTGCTTGACGAAATGTTGGGCGGTTTTCAATGGCTGGGTCCGGCCCTTGGTACAGCGAACTTTCTTTTATCCAAGGCTCCTGGTACTCATCTCTCATTTGATAATCGTACTGGTCGCCTGGGTCGTCTGGATTTAAGCCAAACGAAATCATTCGTTCGCGAGTATAGTTCTTCCTTTCCTCAGAAGTCATTCGGTTATAAGCCAACTCTTCTGGAGACATGCTACTCTGGCTCTGTGTTTCCGCCTGCCAGGGTATTAGCCACGTAGGAATACCGCTTTCAGCACCATACGTAGTAGGGTTTCTGGGCATCTCTGTTCCAGAATATAGTTGGAAGGCATCTACTACCTGGTTCCAATCAGTATAGTCCATGCCCGCCTCCTCCATTGCGCGACGAAAAAGTTCACGGTGGTCTTTGTTGGATTTAGACTCTGTTGTTCGTGCTAATCGGCTGTTGTCTACCGTGTAGTTCCTGTTTCTAAGTGTATTGTCAAACAGTTGCTGCGATTCTACATCAGTCAAAAGAACCTTGTCTGGGTTCATCGCCGCCTCTTCTCTTGAGCCAACGACTGGCTTACCTACTGGCTTACCCTCAGAGGCGCTGCCCGTGCCCAAAGCCGTGGACACCCAACCGAAGTTTCCAAGGGCCCCTCCTGAGCCACCGACTGGCTTACCTTCAGGAGCCTCAAAGCCCCGCTGGGCTAATTGAACCTCCTCTTGCTCACGCTGGATTCGCTGCGCCGACGTCTCTCTCTCGCCCGATGGGGTAAGGTTCCTTCCTCTGTCAAAGGTTGACCCATAAATTGCAGCACCCCCGGTTCCTCCTGGCGTTGTACTTGAGGGCTGCATGCCAAGCAGTGGGCCACTTATATCGTATCGGTACGGTTTAGCGTCGGGGCTATATCCCTGTGATTGAAACCACTCAGAAAGAGATTCGCTTTGAATAATGGGAGCAACAGCAGCATCACCCTTGGGCGCGTCATCAGAATTATAAGAATATCCTAATCCTTGAGAACCCGGCTTTGGTTCTTCAGGGACAACTCTATTGGCGCTTAGTGTACCGTAATAATCATTAACCTCCTTTAATTGCTGTGGATTGAAACCGAGATTAACGGCCTCTCTGTACACATCAAAAGAGGGTATGCCCTGCGAAGCAGCCCATTTTAAATATTCTTTAAACTCGTCTTCCAACTGGTTGAGTTTTTATTATCGGTTATTTCTCCACGTCTGAAAATCGCCCCAGCCGCTTTCACTAGATTGAGGCTGGAAGTCGCCGCCGGCAGCGCGTCGAGTTCTTTGTTCGGCTCCAATGCCATATTGGCCTCCGGGTTGATAGCCGCCCCCAGACTGACCTGCGCCTCCAGTGAATGAAGAGTACGTAGCAAACGTTTGGTTGATTCTCTTAACCGTTTCGCTGTCCGCAGAAGAAGTGAGTATGTCACTTACCCCGGGAGTTGTGTTGGTTCCATACCAGTCAAAAACCTTATCTGGGTATACACTTACATTGTTTTGGCCCACGGTGCGGCCGCTATTCCTTGTTAGTCCCTTTTGCTCATATGAGGCAACAACCTTTTGATTTCCATCGGCGTCTACAAAAATTTTGTTGACGGTATATTTCTTGCCGTCCTTGACAAACGTAGGACGTGTTCCGGTAACCGGAGCGTACCACGTAGCAGGAATGTAAGTGGTTGGAGCGTTAACGTTTAATGAAGAAAGTTTCTGTCCTGAAGAATTCACGAAGAAGCCATTGTCGTCTGTAGCAGCCCTGCTGGTAACCTGAATCGTATTGTTTTCCGCTGGGTAGGCGTTGAAATTAGGCGTCTGCGCAGGCGGATTCAATCGCTGGTTCAATCGGAAGCGGCGGATGTAGTCGGCTTCATCTTGCGCGCGGGCCTCAGAAGCAGATACTCTGTCTTGCTCCATGCCGTTTGTAAGAAAGCCCAGTACCTGTTCGCTAAAATTGTTTAAGTACTGACCCCTTTCTTCTGGAGACATGTTCTGAATATAGACCAAATCATCTATGGTATTCATGACCTTGCCCTGGCGTTGGCCCTGGATAATTGCATCATAGGCATCGGGCGGTAGGTTCTGAAGGTTCATAGAAACCAGTTCAGCCACCTTTTCAGGCTTGATTTTCCCCGTCTGCTCGTCGTAATATTCGGTCATCTTGGGGTCAAACGTCCTTGCGTTCCCAAGAATATTCATAGCAAAGTCTTGAGGCGTAGTAACCTTTATGTTGTAACGCGAGTAGTTGCTAAGTTTCGGCATATTCTGCATGGCCATTTCGATGTTGCCATCTGGCAGGGGGTTCTCGTAGAGATTTTGATAGGCCATCATCAACTGCGGAAGTTGAGTGAACTTGTCTCCATTGGACAGCAACTTCGCTTGGTTTTGCATAACGGAATTTGAAAACTCCATAGCCGAAGCGCCCACGTCTTGATAGTTGCTAAAGGCTTGCTCAAGGGCCTTCTTTCCCTCGACGCTCATATCGCCTGCGTCAAGTAATTCCTGGACAGAAGCAAACGCTGCATCAACCTGTGGCTTGACAGAGGGGGCAAAAGCCCCTCGCATTTTCTTGAACTGGCGCAAGTAGTTTAGTTCATACTCTTCCTCGGCCTGCTTGCGGGCTCGGGCGTTTTCATAAGCGGCGCCATAGTCAATTACAGGCATCGACGCAACAGGCTGAAAGTATCGCGTATCTGCCATTAGTCGTAGTCTTCTTCTTCGTTAAACTCTTCTCTTGAAAGCAACTCTCGCAAGTAGCGGTGCAGTTCACTGTCGCCCTGGGCCGCTAGTTGTTTTAGCATTTCGGATTGCTCTGGATTAAAGATATACTCTCCGCCCGTTGCTTCGCCAATTTTTTCTCCGTCTTGAACAAGGTCAATTGGATTGGTGTCATGGTTGAACTCTCCAGGAGTTTCCATTATCTCTTCCGTTTCCTCAACCTCTTCGACTTCTTTTGGCTTGCCCTTTCCAAAAAGGCCGCCAATCATTTTCAACATTGCCTTGAGCCCGCTGACCTCCTCTGGGTCTGACGTTGGCATTACGCCTCCGTGCTCATACCTACCAAACATTTCTTCTTGGAGTGCGCCAAGGTCTTCTTCTGAAAGCGGCGCTGGGATTTTGGGGCTAGGATTAGTGGATGTCGCCATCTTGTTGGCTGCAGTGAGGGCGTTTGTGAAATCTGATTTAGAGAAATCTGCAACCGCAGGAGTTGTAGCCGTCGTGCCGGGCGCGTTATTTTTACCAAGGGCTTTTGATATTGCCTTGGCGCCCCCTCCTCCAAGGAACTGCGCAGCACCAAGTCCAATCTGTCCAAGTCCCTGCATCTTGGCTTGCGCCCCCATATCGGCAGCCCGAGCAAGGCGGTCAAGGTTTGCAGCGTTGCGCTGGCTAACTAGCCCCTGCTGTTGCATATCTGCCATCTCGTTCATTCTTGCGGCATTTTGCCCAAGAGAACCTATGGCATTCATGTCCGCCATTTGCTGCGCGCGCTGAATTCGGCTTTGTCCAGACATAAGGCCGCGCAGTCCGCCCTCTTCTGCAAGTTGACTGGCTGCTGCTTCGGCTGCTAGTTTGTTTTGGTCAAGTGCCGTAGACACATCGAACTGTTGACGAGCAGTTCTTAATTGCTCTGCCTTGCTTCGTATAGTTCCGGCGGTGTCTTCTTCGGCCTGAGCAAGTGCTTGTTGCGCCTTGCGCTGCTGGGCGTATCCAACGCCAGCATTGATTGCGCCCATGCCCATGGCAATGGCTCCACCAACCCAGTATTTTTTCTCGCCGTTCGCTTTATTGCTCATGTTACAAAGTTAATGTTTGTCACTGACCCTGTTGGTTGTGTAGGTTTGACTTAGAATATATGAAGTTTACAGCGTACAATTCGTGTTCGCTTGTAGTCGGATTTGAGAAAGTTCCTTTGAGGTAATAATTGCGCAGTGTGTCGCCTTCAATAGCCGAATTGGCAATCAAAACTATCTCGTCGTCGGCAACAACGCCGCCCACCAGAGAGTCGCACGTCAATGCCTTTTCTCCAGACACCGAGGCAGCATACAAATTCAAGGGTTCTAAACGATTGTCTACAGAATTCAACTTGAATAACGCTGTTGTATTTCCTAGTGGGAATGACATGTTATTGATGGCATTCTTAAAGGTAATAACATCCGATGCTACTGACGCAACAACCCCTAAAGAAAACAGTTCAGATGTTCCCGTAACACTGGTGATGTTTCCAGTCGCAGTATACGAGACGTCGTTTGTTGAATTTCTGTGAATCGGAGCGTAGTAGAATCCCTCTTTGGTTTCCCATATAGAAGAAGCAATTGTACTAGTCTGGTCCACGCTCTCAAGAACAGCAGTCCAATCTCCGTTATTACCCTCAAGGCTTACCGCCTCATAGGCTTTAATCATAGACGGATTGAAGTTTGAAATCACCTCAATGATTGTATCGCCAGCGGTTCCGTAGAAGGTATTACGCGCGGCGTCTGGGTTGTGCTCGTATATCAGTCCGTTCTTAAACGTATACAATCGGTCAGATAAGGATATAATCTCCTCTGCTATGTACGAATAGCGGGTGCTCCACCACGTGCTTCGCATGTCGTATGCAATCGTAAACGCTGGAAGCGTTTCAGATGTCCCGCTAATTGTCCCAGAAGAATCTGGCGACGCGGTTAGCGTAAGAGCCGAAGTTGACTGCGAGAATGATGACGTGGTAAACGCATCAAAAGCAGACGTTGTAACGGGCGTTTCTACATCGGTAGATAGCGACGCACCTCGAGACGGAGAAAGGTCCTCAGACATCGCGATAATGGGCTGGTTGGTCAATTGATTGACAATAATCAAAGACTGTCCGCTGACTTGGGCCTCGTCTTGGCTTGTGTCAAAGTCGCGGGGGTCCGAGTCCCAGTTGAAAGTCAGGCTGTTGTCATACACGGGAACCGCGTCAATGGTTGTGCCAAGAGAATTGGTTCGACCGTTTCCTGTTACGGTGTTCCCGGTCAGGTCGTCTGTCACTGTAATCGTGGACGTTGACAGGGCGGGAGAACTAATAATGTACTCGTTGTTCTCTCGGTCTACCCCGCCAATGTATCGACGGTTTGCCGCTGTTGTAGAGGTGGAGAACATCTTGCTCTTAAAGAAGTAGTCCATCAACTGCTCGCTGATTATGTCAATACCAGATTGGTAGTTTATGCGCACCACTTTGCCGGCCTTGGCGTCCACAAAGAACACGAAGCCTCGGTAAGTAGCCACGGACTCAGGATTGTTGTTGCACCCGTAGTCACCAACATAGTACTTCGATGGACCAAGCACGTTTGGCGCTGACACCAACTGGTCTCCAGCATCGCTCGTCAAGATGTTGCGTCCCACAGGAACCACCCCAGCCCGACGTTCGTGAATCAAGTACATCATCTCGTCGTATGGAACCAAGGCGCGGATAGAGCCGTAACTGTAAGACATGTCTTTGAAGTTCAACTTTGTTAGGTTGAACGAAGACAGTCCCAACTTTGTGTTCCCATAGCGATAGGGGTCAGAGTATGTTATCGAACCGTACCTCTTGGTGGTCTGGGCATCGGGACTGTAAACAAAACTGCGCCCAAGCGACGTGTACTCCGATTCAAAGAAATCGCTGACGCGCGGGTCTT